>ERZ1027231.11-NODE-11-length-188106-cov-25.535759_pt1 | contig 188106 bp, 162 predicted proteins | sample MGYA00520866_ERZ1027231 | MGnify/ENA primary metagenome ERZ1027231 (study PRJEB33311, sample SAMEA4378411) | marine metagenome | biome: Marine biome; feature: Fjord; material: Water | collected 2014-07-20T08:00:00Z/2014-07-... | depth 75 m ...
AATGGCGTAGTTTTAGTCGGCTAATAGGTTGACTTGGGATCACAGTCGCTTGTTAGATTTTTACGTGTAATGCTGATGCCAGCTCCTGAAGAATACTTTCTGAGAGCTCAACCATATGCTTACTTACAACTGGCTCAGCACCATGAATTATTGAATTCCTTAAGGATATAAGACTCTTAATTTCACCAAATAGACCTTGATCAATTCGCTCGGCCCGCATTATGAACTCTGCCAGCCTTACATTTGAAATCCTTCTTCTTGAGCGGCTGCTCTCACCTTCAAGCTCAGACTGATATGCCTGGCCATATTTCTGAAGTATATATTCTAGTTGATTGTAATTGGTTAGGAAGTTTTCGAGGCTTCCTTTATCCTCAGCTTCAGGGGTTGGATCAACTCTTTGCTGGATAACCTTGCTTTCCTTCTCAATTCTCTTCGGTGCGATGACATCAAATATGAAATAGGCGATAACCAGAAGATTTATGAAAAATGCAGACTGCGCTGTATTCATGATAATGGTGTTAAAGGTGGTCTGGTCACTGCTTTCAGATGAGATTACAAGGTTAGACATTATTAAAGTGAAAATGGACAATGCAGTTACAAAGAGAAGCATATTGAAATACCTCTCTTTAAGACTCTCGACAGCCACGGTTAATGTGTCATCTTCAAATTCTTCTCGACTGAGTTCGTTTCGGAAGAATATAAAACCAGTTAGGGTTAATCCGTATATTCCAGCCAATACCTGAGCAGAAGTAGAGTACAAATAGAATATCTGATTTTCATTCAGGCTAAGCAATGGCCGATCCAAACCTATCAGACTCGTAATGGCTGAGATAATTACAAGAAAGGTGGAAGACAGTACCGAAATTTTTAATGGTGTCAAAAACACACTCCTTTGTATGAGAGAAATCTAACGCCCCGCTAAACGGCGAGCGTTAGCGAGTCCGGTGGAGGCCACGTCATTTGTGGCCGGAACGTATTTAAGCGGTTTGTTATGTGCTAGCTGGCAGCGCATAGTTTGTATACTTCCAGAATCAAAGCGCCTGCGGCGATTAAAACAGCAGCAAAAGTTAGCCAATTTAGACTTTTGGTTAATTTAGTGGAAGATTCATTGGCATTCTTAAGCTCTGCAGTCAGAGCCTCAGTATTAACAGCAAGTTTTTCAAGAGCCGATGCAGAACGATTTAAGGACGAAAATACTGTGTTCTTACTCATAGCCTCATAGAATGTCTTCTCTACATCAGCCAATGTGCGCTCACGATCATCAGAACTCAATTTATTCTCCTTTCACTATTTGCACATAACGCCGCAAGCAAAGGCGCGCGTTAGCGCGTCCAGCCCGAAGGGCGATTTTGCCTTGCCTTGTTAACTGTTGATTACTGAATGATTGCATAGAAAAGCAACCCGGCCCCAGTAACGGTAAGTAATGTGGCGATGATTTTACGTTTAGCACCAGATAGTGTTAGTGCTGGATAATGACGAATTACATCAGCCACCAACCAAAGTAATGGAAATAGACAAGCTATCCATGCCGCTTGCCCTGATATTGTAAACGCGCTATCTCGACCCGGAATAGATATGCCACTTGATAATGCGCCGACAACGAAATAGGCCAATATCAAAGCTGGAACTAGACACAAAGCTAGTGCTTTCCAATTAGACTGTGAGACTTCGCTCATGACTCTCCCTAGACAGTTAACATTTGTATATCAAGCGCGCGCGGTTTGCCCGAGGTGGCACACCACTGAAACTAGCACAACTTATTGAATTTACATGAAATAAAGGGAATTGATGCTGGGTCGCGCTTCGATAAAGCGTGCGTGCGCATATGTAATTTTGGCGAGGTCTCATATGTCTTGCCCCAACTCCCTATGTGGCTGATCTTACAAAAATTTTTCTTGATAGAGCTGAAAAAACGAATGCTCCGCTCCGATAAACCGAGCATAAATCCTACCGACAAATAAATACACCGTTATATTAAGCTAAACACGAGAGCGATATGCAGCGGTTCTATACGTCCGCTTATGTGACGCTAGAGCCTTTCATATTACTACTCTAAGCGCGCATTTCCGGAACTGGTAGGCAGACGCTCTATCATGGCGTCCCTTGGTTGGTCGATCGATCTCAGACGCCCCTTAATATCTATTCCGCAATTCGACGAGGTGCGTCCATGCTCTCATGCAGCACCCGAACGATAAGAATGTAGTGTTTTTCTAGTCGATAAAATACCAAATGGTGCTCTTGGTGAAGCTGGCGATAACCAGGGAGTACGTGACTATAATCGAGTCCCAGTTCAGGATGAGCGATCAGTTGATTGATGCCACGCTCCAATTGATCCAAGTACTTATCCGCCTGATCAACACCCCACTCGTTGCAAGTGTAGACCCAAATATCGACGAGATCGGATTCCGCCTCCGGCGTTATTTCAAGGCCAAGCACTACTCAGCAGCCTTGATAAGTTTACGCCCAGCCCTTTTAACAGCAGACATATCTAGCGGACGGGATTTGCCACTGGCCTCACCCTTCTTAAGCGCCTGCCTAAGCTCTAAAAGGCGCTCTTGGGAATGCTGATCCTGTCTGATGAGATGGCGGATGTATTCACTGTCGTTGCCGAAATGCCCACCATCAATCTGACACTTCACCCAGTTTTCTTGTTGTTCCGTTAGTGTGATAGTTTTCCGATGCATACTCATGGCGGATCCTACGTCAGCTCGAAAGGTATGACAATATCATACTAATACCTAGCCACAAATCAAACTAGCTTTGATTTTATGTCCGCTATTATGACAAAGCCGTCATCCAGGACTTGTCACGGCATCTGGTCGCGTGTCTGGGAATATTGGATTCTGAATCACGCTCAGGGTGACGGTAGAGGGGGAATGGGCCAATGCCAACTCACATATACTTAACATTCTAGAGAGTTCACCCCACCAAACACGGGTCTATATAGGTTCGTAACCGCGACCGTATTTGCGACATAAATTCTCGGGTAGCGCCGTAGCTTCGGCCCAGCAATTCCGCTACTGAGCGCAGGTCTAGTTCATCATCAATCACCCACGATAGTGCTTGGGCACCTTCGGGGTAGTCTCGGGTAAATACCGACATTTGTCCTGCGATACAGTCTTGCAGCCGCGCTTCGTCGTAGCTTCCAGATTCGATCTCCCAGTTATCGTCATAGGTTTCTGTATTTTCTTTACTCGCTTGTCGGTAACGATCCGCCAATTTTGAACGAACCACCGACCACAGCCACCCTCGCCCTTGCCCACTCGGAGTGAAGCCATCGCAGCGCTTAATAAAGGCGAGAAAGATGTCGTGCATCAGGTCTTCTGACTCGGACTCTGGCACACCACGGAGTTGCAAGAAGCGGGTAAATTTTCCAGAAAATTCTGTATAGAGCTGGGTTACCGCGTGTTTGCGCTGGGCACCTCCGGACTGAAGATCCACAATAAGCGCGTCGACCTCGGCATTATTCATTGCGGTCACCGCGCTGCGTTTCGACTAGCTCTAATTCAATATCAATTCGCTGAGCAATTGGCCACGGTTTATTCCGCTCAGACTCTGGCAAGGCTTGCTGCCAGCGCTGTGCATCTGCTTCGCTATTAAGCTGCAATAGCCAATGACCGGCGTTGGCGCCCTGCTTTAACGAGATACCCTCTCCGGCAAGTTCGCTTAGCGTCTGCCACTGCTTGTCAGTTACCACTAGGCGGTGTGCGACGACGCCCCCCTTCTGGCGGGCAGCCTGCTGTTGTTCATTCGCTTGCGGCGCCGCGGCAACGCGATCGCGTTTCGCCATTGCGCTGCTCATCTCAGCCGCTTCGTTTTTAGCAGCGTCTGCCAAATACTGCTCGCCAGACATTGCCTCGGCCCTGGATTCGATCATCTCCTCTTCCGCTATGTCTTTACGCATTTGTGGCGACGCGGCCATCATCTTAAATTGCGCAGAGTCGGAATCGGCTGCACTGCGCAGCGCCTGCCGTGTTGGCCCCTTGAAAACCGACAGATCGAGCATAATCGCCAAGCCAAGCAACACCGCCGCGGCATAGCCGTAGCGATGTAAATTTCGGCCACGTTTGACCTTAGGCTGTTGATACTTAGCTTGTTGGTAAAGGCCCTCTTGCTCGATACGTCGATGCAGGCGCTGCAGTGCCAGCTGGTCTAGCTCGCTAGACTGCTGCGATGCACTAAGCCCAGACTTGATTGCGGTCATAACCGCTTGCTCTCGAGCTGACTCACACTCGCTCGGATTTTTAAGCTGGGTGAGCCAGTCTTCGATATTTTTCTCTTTCACTCTTGGGCGATCCTAGTAGTGGTAAGCCTTTCGATCAGACCAATAAATTCGCTGCGTTTGTCATCTGGCATAAGCGGCAATACCGCTCTTGCGCGGCGCAAGGCTGCCGCGTAGCTGGCTGAACCCGCATGCTCAGACTGCGACAACACCAAACTAAACTCCGCTACCGCTGAGGCCCAGCGAAGATCTGGCGTAGCTGACTCGACTGCCTTGGCCCGTGTTGTCATAGCATGCGCAAATTCAATGCCTTTGTCGCCATCTGGCTGCTTGTAGCGAATTTTGACAAAGCCTAATTCCATTGCCTGGCTTCCCTTGCTGCGAACTGTTGGGTAGTGGCGTTCAATATCTGGCGCGGTGCCGTTACCGGTGGGAATGATTTCGTAAAGCGCGACCACCGAGTGGCCTGCGCCTATTTCGCCAGAGTCCTTTTTGTCGTCCCGAAAATCTTCGGCGTTCATCACTCTAGATTCATAGCCTAACAGCCGGTATTGCGCTACCGCAGCCGGATTAAACTCCACCTGCACTTTCACGTCTTTAGCCGCAATGTGTAGCGTGCGGCTTAGCTCGGAGCCAAACAAGCGCTGGGCTTCTGCGTCGGAATCCAAATAATGCGCAACGCCGTTACCGGCCTCGGCCAAGACCTGCATTTTCGCGTCTTGGTAATTGCCGGTGCCCATGCCAATCACCGACAGAAATACGCCGCTGGCGCGCTGTTTCTCGATCATCGCTTTTAACTCGCCGTCGCTGCTGGCGCCAACATTAAAGTCGCCGTCGGTGGCGAGAATCACTAGGTTAGTGGCCTTGCTATCAAACTGCTTGCGGGCAACATCATAGGCCAAGGCGATGCCTGCACCACCGGCGGTAGAGCCACCTGCACTAAGATTGGCCAAGGCCCGCTGAATGCGATTAGATTCGGTAACTGGCGTGGGCGGTAATACCACACCCGCACTCCCCGCGTAAGTCACAATCGCAACCTGATCATCTTGCTTTAAATTCGAGAGCAAGGTTTGAAAGCTGCGGATAAGCAGCGGCAATTTATTGGGGCTGTTCATAGAGCCCGAGGTGTCGAGTAAAAATGTGATGCGTGCGCCGCGCTCACTGCTAGCGGTGGTGTCCACCGCCTTCACGCCGATCATGGCAATGCGGTGCGCAGGGTTCCACGGCGCCACGGCGTAATCTGACATCACCGCAATAGGATGCTTGCCTGTTGGCACAGGGAAGTTGTAATCAAAATAATTTACCAGCTCTTCTAATCTTACACTGGCTGGCACGGGGATTTGGCCGTTATTAATTTGACGACGCATATTAGCGTAACTCGCCGAATCTACTTCAAGGCCAAAGGTGGATAGCGGCGATAGCGCCACCGACAAAAAGCTGTTCTCGGTTTTGGCGGCATAGCCTTCTCTATCTCGCGGGGCGATGCTCATTGAGGCATCCGTATCCGCAATAAATTGAGATCGCTGCCTGACTAGCATGGCAGACTCCTTTATTTGCTTAGCATGCGCAGCCGCTGCCTGAGCGACAGCAAAATGCTCCGCAAGTCTCTTTTCAGATGCCGGTTTGGGAGCTGGCAGGCTAATAGCAGATGTATAAGCGTCGTCCTTTACCGCATTCCGCTGCGGCTCATCGAGCTCGTTTATCGCGTGGTGTTCGAATTTATTTGGAGCTGGAATTTCTGAAGTGCCCTGATTTTCTAAGAGTGGATCTTGTGGCCCTCGTAAAAATATAAAAGCTATCGCAAAGATAATAAGTAGTGACAAGCTGGCGGCGTATTTCATGTGGTTCTCCATGTGTCGCAAGATAGGTTTTGCTAATCGTCATATCTATAAACGCGCCGCCAAGGCAATTGTCAGGGTATTCGCTAAAATATTTTTTGGGGTGGAGTTTAGGCAAAAAAAAGCCCCTCGGTGAGGGGCAACAGGGTGTTTATATCAAATAGAGGTTAAGCAGCTTGGTTTGCAATTTGCTCGGCGCTGTTTTCCAACACCGGCTGGCGAATCAAGTAGTCGAAGGCGCCCAAGGCGGCGGTTGCGCCGCTGCCCACCGCAATCACAATCTGCTTAAAGGGCGTGGTGGTGACGTCGCCAGCGGCAAACACACCAGGCACCGAGGTTTCACCGCGCGCGCCAATTTCAATTTCGCCCCGCGGGCTAAGGTCTACCACCCCTTTTAAAAACTCGGTGTTGGGCACCAAACCGATCTGCACAAAGATTCCCGCTAGACTAATGATTTTGGTCTCGCCGCTTTGGCGGTCGGTATACGCCAAGCCAATCACTCGGTCGCCGTCACCTAGCACTTCGGTGGTTTGGGCGCTGGTGATAATATCGACGTTCTTTAGTGAGCGCGCCTTGCGCTGCAAAACCTCGTCGGCGCGCAGCTTGCTGTCAAACTCCAACACGGTGACGTGGCCGGTGATTCCCGCAAGGTCGATGGCGGCCTCAATACCCGAGTTACCACCGCCAATCACCGCAACCGATTTACCTTTAAACAGCGGGCCGTCACAGTGCGGGCAGTAGGCCACGCCCTTACCACGGTATTCTTGTTCGCCGGGCACGTTCATTTCGCGCCAGCGAGCACCGGTCGCCAGCAACACCGAACGGCTACGCAAAACCGCGCCACCCTCGACACTGATCTCGATGCTGCCGTCGTCAGCTACCGATAAGCCGCTAGCTTGGTGGCCCGCCATAATATCCACATCGTAAGCACCAACGTGGGCCTCTAGATTGGCGACCAATTTTGGCCCTTCGGTTTCGTTCACCGAGATAAAGTTTTCGATACTCACGGTATCTAATAATTGACCGCCAAATTTATCGGCCAACACGCCAGTGCGAATTCCTTTACGGGCCGCGTAGATTGCCGCCGAGGCGCCAGCGGGGCCACCGCCAACCACTAACATATCGAATATGTCTTTCTCGGCGAGTTTTTGAAGGCTTCTCGCACCGGCGTTTTTGTCCATCTTCTTTAAGATATCGGCCAAGCTAATACGGCCCTGAGAAAACTGTTGGCCGTTCATAAATACGGTTGGCACCGCCAGCACTTTTCGCGCTTCCACTTCGTCTTGGAACATCGCGCCGTCGATCATTTCATTGCGAATCTGGGGGTTGATCGCCGCCATCATATTTAGCGCCTGAACCACCTCGGGGCAGGTCTGGCAGCTCAAAGAAATGTAGGTCTCAAAACGGTATTCGCCGTCAAGATTGCGCACTTGTTCAATCAGCTCTTTATCTATCTTCATGGGGTGGCCGCCGCTGTGCAGCACCGCCAACACCAATGATGTAAATTCGTGACCAAGCGGCACGCCAGCAAACCGCATCTCGGTGCCACTGGCCACGGAACGCACGCCCATAGCGGGGCGACGCGCTTCCTTATCTTCACCCTGAGCCAGCGACACCAGCGGCGATAGCGCAGACACCTCGTTCATCAGGGTTTCAAGTTCCCGGGATTTATCTTGGCCATCGAGATACGCGACCAGCTCTACCGGTGTTTTTAGATTTTGGAGGTAAGCCTCCAACTGGGTTTTCATTTTCGCGTCTAACATGGTGACTCCCGTGAACTTTAGAATTCGTTTTAAATTAAAAATTTAAACTTTAATTAAGGCCCCGCTAACGAGGCCAGCATGGGGTATTAAATTTTGCCAACTAGGTCCAAAGAAGGAGACAGTGTCGCTTCGCCTGGCTGCCATGCGGCGGGGCAAACTTCGCCATCGTGCTCGGCAACGTATTGAGCAGCTTGCACCTTACGCACTAACTCTTTGGCTGAGCGGCCAATGCCGAGATCGTGAAGCTCGGCGACTTTGATTTCGCCCTCGGGGTTAATGACAAACGTGCCGCGTAGGGCTAGGCCATCTTCCTCGATCATTACGCCGAAATTGCGCGAGATCTTGCCCGTTGGGTCACCAATCATTGGGTATTGGATCTTGCCAATGGTGTCGGAGCTGTCGTGCCACGCTTTGTGGGTAAAGTGGGTGTCGGTAGACACTGAGTACACTTCTACGCCCATCTCTTGCAGCTGCGCATAGTGGTCGGCCATATCGCCCAGCTCGGTGGGGCAAACAAAGGTAAAGTCAGCGGGGTAAAAGACCAGCACAGACCACTTGCCTAACAGATCAGCATCGCTGACGTCGACAAAATCGCCGTTGTGGTAGGCAGTGGCTTTAAAGGGCTGGACCTTGGTATTGATAATCGTTGGGAACATGCTGTGATTCCTTGTGTAGTCATAGTAAAAAAGGCTGCGCGCCTTAAGCTCAGTGACCATACTAGGGAAACAGTGAGATTAGCTCCAATCAATCGTTATTATAGAATAGATAGGTTTTAACTATACTTGATTTGCCGGTGAGCAGCGTACACGCCACCCACCTTATGAAAAGCTATTACAAATCTTGGAAGGGGATTGCACCAAGGTAGTCCATTTTGCCCAGCTCTACGCCGTGATGGCGAAGAATCGCGTAGGCCGTACTGACGTGAAAATAGAAATTGGGTATCGCAAAACGTTGGGCAAAATCCTTACCAAGCAAGTACTTGCCCTCAAACCACGGCAATACCACCTTGCGCTCTTCGGCCCCGTCAAAGTCGGCTTCGCTAAACCCCGCCAAGTAGTCCTGAACCGATTTAATTCGCGCTTGAAGTTCAGCCATGGTGGTTTCAAAATCTTCATGCTTAGGGGCGCTGTCGGCCTTGCCGGTTAAGCGCGCCACGCTCAGCTTGGCGGCGTCGCAGCTAATTTGCACTTGGCGGATTAAATTAAATTGATCCAGCGCCAAACGCGAGGTCAGCAAGGCGTCGACATCAATTTTTTTGCTCTCAGCAAATGCGGCGCCTTTATCTAAAATTACGCTTAAATTAGACAACATAGTACTGAACTGCACGACAGTTAGATCGTAAAGCATGGACACACCTCGTTAGTATAATTAGCCAGCAACCTAGATATGGAGACTGGGTTTACAGATTCAATTGGATTCTGCACCTATTTTTGTTTTAACCCACTCTTGTACCCGCTATAGGCCTAAATTGCTAGGCTGCGACCACCGTCGACAGCAATAATCTGGCCGGTGATATAGGGGGCATCCGCCGCCAAAAACACCGCTGTTTTGGCTATGTCGCCAGCCTCCCCTTCGCGCTTAAGCGGCACTCGTTCTTCTAATGCTTGTTTTTCTTGCTCCCAATAGGCTGAGGCGTGATTGGGCCACAATATATTGCCGGGCGAAATGCCATTCACGCGAATAGCGGGCGCCAACTCTAGCGCCAAAGACTGGGTCATCATCGCCACCCCCGCCTTGGCCATGCAATAAATACTGTGACTGGGCAGGGGGTTTTTGGCGTAAATATCGACCAGATTAATTATGCAGCCAGCGCTATCTCGCAGTGCTGGCGCCAAGGCTTGTGACAGAAAAAACGGGCCTTTGAGATTGCTGCCCATTAGCGCATCCCAGTCCGCCTCGGTCGCCTCACCTATGGGCGTGGGGTAAAAGCCCGAGGCGTTGTTCACTAGCACGTCCACACGCTGCCAAACCCCAAGGGCATTTTTAGCCAGCGCCTGCACCTCGGCGAAGGACGTCATGTCGGCGGCCATTGCGGTCGCCGAGCCTGCGCGCAGATCGTTTAAGGCATCGCGCAGCTGCTCAGCGGCTGCGCTAGAGTGGCGGTAATGAATAATAACGCGATAGCCGCGACTGTGAAGCTGGCGGCAAATTTCGGCACCAATACGCTGGGCGCCACCCGTAATCAAGGCAACCGGCGCTGCTGTCACAGCCATTAGCGCATACTCCGCAGCCAAACATTGGCATGCTCAGCTGAAATCAAAATGCACCGCCATCAACAGGGCCAATCAGGCAGTCTATGCCCTCTTCTTTAATCGTAGCTTCTATTTCAAATAGCGCATCGGCATCTGATTCAAAAGCGTCTTCCCAGATTGTGGAGTTATTAAACTGGTCGAAGACCTCGAGAACCCAGCTGCCGTCACCGTCTTGATAAATATCAACTCGCACGGATTTACCGTCTTTTTCAATGGTTCTGCACAGGGGAGACTTTTTAATTTCGCTATTTTCAGACATGCTTACGCTTCTCAATCGGGTGTACGCCATTTTTTACACAACATACCTGAATTCCAAGACATTCTGAAATATTCAGTAAATTTTCCACAAAGGCTCGGATTAATCGCCTAGGGCGCGCCTGACCAGCACTGTCGTCCTCGACCTTTTGGCCCGAAACCCTTACAATACGGCCCCCTTCTTTTCACGCTCCATCACAAATTACGTTTAACGCGTCCGGGAATAGCCTCTTGATCTCTACAGCAAATATCACCATGCAATTTGGTGCCAAGCCATTATTCGAAAACATCTCGGTTAAATTTGGCGGCGGCAATCGCTACGGCCTTATTGGCGCGAATGGCTGCGGCAAATCCACGTTCATGAAGATTCTCGACGGCAGCCTGAAGCCCAGCTCCGGCAACGTGTCTATCGACCCCAATGAGCGCGTCGGTAAATTGCACCAGGATCAGTTTGCCTTTGAGCAGTATTCGGTCATCGATACCGTCATCATGGGCCACACCGAGCTGTGGGAAATCAAGCAAGAGCGCGACCGCATTTACTCGCTGCCCGAGATGTCCGAAGAAGACGGCATGAAGGTAGCCGAGCTGGAAACTCAGTTCATGGAAATGGACGGCTATAGCGCCGAGAGCCGCGCTGGCGAATTCTTACTGGGCGCCGGTATTGAGCTTGGCCTGCACTTTGGCCCTATGAGCGAAGTCGCCCCGGGCTGGAAGCTGCGAGTATTGCTGGCTCAGGCGCTGTTCTCTGATCCAGATATACTGCTGCTGGACGAGCCTACCAACAACCTCGACATCAACACCATTCGCTGGTTGGAAGATGTACTCAACCAACGCAAAAGCACCATGGTAATTATTTCTCACGACCGTCACTTTTTAAACGCGGTGTGCACCCACATGGCCGACATCGACTACGGCGAGCTGCGGGTTTACCCCGGCAACTACGACGACTTCATGACGGCAGCCACCGCTGCGCGTGAGCGCCTGCAGTCTCAGAACGCCAAGAAGTCTGCGCAAATCGCCGACCTGCAGCAGTTTGTTAGCCGCTTCTCGGCCAACGCCTCTAAGGCCAAGCAGGCCACGTCGCGGGCCAAGCAGATCGATAAAATTCAGCTCGACGAGATCAAAGCCTCTAGCCGAACCTCTCCGTATATTCGCTTTAAGCAAGACAAGAAGCTGCACCGCGCGGCACTGACTCTTGAGAACATCGGTCACGGTTTTGATGAGCCGCTGTTCGCAAAAGGCAGCATGATCTTAGACGCCGGTACTCGCCTCGCGGTTATTGGTGAAAACGGCGCGGGTAAAACCACCTTTTTACGCTGCCTAATGAAAGAACTAGAAGCTCAAGAAGGCGTGGTTAAATGGGCCGAAAACGCCAGCCTCGGCTACTGCCCGCAGGACAGCACCGATGACTTCGACAATGATCTTAATCTGTTTGACTGGATGAGCCGGTGGCGCAAGCCCCACCACGACGACCAGATTGTGCGCGCCACCCTGGGTCGCCTGCTGTTCTCTTCAGACGACTTCAATAAAAAGGCGCGGGTATGTTCCGGTGGTGAGAAAAACCGCCTGCTGTTTGGCAAACTCATGATGATGGACACCAATGTCTTGATTATGGATGAGCCCACCAACCACTTGGACATGGAAGCCATCGAAGCCCTTAACTTGGCGCTGGAGCACTACGACGGCACCTTGATCTTCGCCAGCCACGACCGTGAGTTTGTATCGTCCCTCGCGACGCGCGTGCTTGAAATCAAGGACCAAGGCTTTAACGACTTCCAAGGCACTTACGACGAGTTCCTGGCCCACGAATTAAGCAAAGCCAGCTGACCTCCTGTGACTAAGAAGCGTTTACGCGCTTCTTAGTCACCCGCCACAGCCCCGCTCCTCATAGTCACAATTTGCTCAAATATTGACACCGTCAACTTATCTCGCTATCTTGACACCGTCTAGATAGCGAGAGCCGAGCCATGAAAACTGAAAACCAACACTATCCGCAGCTGTTTACCCCCTTAGATTTGGGTTTCACCAGCCTCAAAAATCGCGTTGTAATGGGGTCTATGCACACCGGCCTAGAAGACCGTTTTTGGCAGTTTCCGAAAATGGCCGCCTATTTTGCCGAGCGCGCAAAAGGTGGGGTTGGCCTGATGATCACTGGCGGCTACAGCCCCAATCGCAGCGGTTGGCTGTATCCCGGCGCCAGTACCTTTAACTCGCGTTTAGATATTCATAACCACCGCAAAGTCACCAAGGCGGTACACGCCGAAGGCGGCAAAATTTGCCTGCAAATTCTGCACGCCGGTCGCTACTCCTATCACCCGCTGTCGAAAACTGCTTCAACCAGCCAAGCGCCCATCAATCCCTTTAAAGCTCGCGCCTTAAGCACTCGCGGCGTGGCCAGCACCGTCAAAGATTTTGCCCACACGGCGTGGTTGGCGCAAAAAGCCGGTTACGACGGCGTTGAAATCATGGGCAGCGAAGGTTATTTAATAAACCAGTTTTTGGCCCCCGCCACCAATAAGCGCACAGACCGCTATGGCGGTAGCCCAGAGAACCGCCGACGTTTTGCGGTAGAAATTGTGGCGGCGGCCCGTAAAAAAGTCGGCCCCAATTTTATTATTATTTTCCGCTTGTCGATGATCGACTTAGTCCCCGACGGCTGCACCCGCGAAGAAGTATTAGACCTCGCTCGCGAGATCGAAGCCGCTGGCGCGACCTTAATTAACACCGGTATAGGCTGGCACGAAGCACGAGTGCCAACCATCGTGACCTCGGTACCCCGCGCCGCATTTAGCGAAGCCACCGCAGCCGTTAAAAAAGTCGTTAACATTCCGGTTATTGCCTCTAACCGCATTAATATGCCAGATATTGCCGAGAATATCTTAGCCAGCGGTCAGGCCGATATGGTCTCGATGGCCAGACCCATGCTCGCCGATTCCGAGTGGGTAAACAAAGCCGCCGACAACCGTAGCGACGAGATCAATACGTGTATTGCCTGCAACCAAGCCTGCCTAGACCACACCTTTCAATTGAAGCGCGCCAGCTGCTTGGTCAACCCCCGTGCCTGCCACGAAACCGAGTTGGTCTTTAAACCCGCCCCTAAAGCCAAGAAAATTGCGGTTATTGGCGCGGGCCCAGCCGGTTTGTCTTGCGCGACAGCGGCGGCAGATTGCGGCCACGACGTGCATTTATTTGATCAAGCCGACAAAATTGGCGGCCAGTTCAATTTAGCCAAGACCATTCCCGGCAAAGAAGAATTCGGTGAAACCCTACGCTACTTCGGCAAGAAAATTGAACTGTCTGGGGTAAAACTCAAGCTCAATCACCGCGTAGAAAAAGCAGAGCTACTCAGCGGCGGCTACGACGATGTTGTCGTCGCCACCGGCGTTAGCCCCCGCGCGCTGAATATCCCCGGCATAGACCACCCCAAAGTGGTGTCGTATATCGACGTATTAAAGGGCAATGTCACCATCGGCCAGCGCGTCGCCCTTATTGGCGCCGGTGGTATTGGCTTTGACGTTGCCGAATACCTCGCCCACGATCCCAGCACCGCGCTACCACAAAGTGTGTCTAGCTGGTCAGCTGAATGGGGTATCGACCAGCACACCGCCGAGCGTGGCGGACTGGTAGCGGGTAAACCCGAGCCATCACCGCGCCAAATCTATTTGCTCCAGCGTAAGACCACCGCCCTCGGCAAAGATCTAGGCAAAACCTCGGGCTGGGTGCACCGCGCCACGCTTAAGAACAAAGGCGTAGACATGCTTGCGGGCTGCAGCTACGACCGCGTTGACGACCACGGCCTGCATATTAGTCAAGACGGTGAGCAGCGGGTATTGGACGTCGACCATATTGTTATCTGTGCGGGTCAGGAACCACTTCGCGAATTATACAACCCAGAAGCAGAGAAAGACGCTGATACCACCTTGCGCTACCACCTCATTGGCGGTGCCAATATTGCCTCTGAGCTCGACGCCAAGCGCGCGATCCGCGAAGGCGCGGAGTTAGCGGCGAGCCTTTAAAGCAGTGGTTAAAACTGGCGTGAGTACCAAGACTCACGCCAGTTCCTTTGCCTAATTCGTGGTTTGGCGCATCAAAGAATTCGCTAAAAGCCAAACGCAGAAATGCAAAAAGCCGGTACAAGACCGGCTTTTTGCATTTCTGTTATTAAAACCGCATTCGGCCCTCTAAATAATACGAACGCAAGGGCTCAAGGGTTCCTCGAAATCCCCCAACATCCAATACCGTGGGTGAACCAATTCCAATCGTCATTTCATCGCTAAGGTTTTTACCCACCAAGGCCACCGACCACCGGCCATTGGCTTCGCCGACGGCAAGACGCGCATTCACTTTGGTATAGGCTTCTTGAATGCCGCGCGGATCGAGATCCCCCGGTAAAATGAGTATCTTTATAAGAGGCATCAGCGGTGAAATCGAGCATAATATCACTGCTCAAAGGATAGCTAAACGTGCCCGACACCGCCGCAGTCCACTTTGGTGTTTGCTGATTTTCCTTGCCGCTCAAATCGCAAATATCCTCCTCGGCGGTAGCCACACATGGCCCTTCACGGTAGTCCAGCCATTCAAAATCGAGATAAGCAAGAGAACCACTCAACATAAACCACTCGCTCAACAGCCAACGGCTATCTAGCTCAATACCTTGGGTCAGGGCACTGCCGGCATTAGACACCACAAAGCCCGCAACGCCATCAAACACACTGACTTGCATGTCTTCGTACTTAACGTGGTAAATCGCTAGGTTCAGTTCGGCCGCGCCATCGGCCAGCGTCATTTTGGCGCCCAACTCATAGGCCGTCGCCAGCTCGTCTTCAAACTCAAAATTACTGCCGCCGCCGCCAGGCCCATAACTAGCATTGTTATTGCGCGCGTCGAAGCTACCTGATTTGGCGCCTTGAGTGGCAGTAAGATATGTCATCACATCTGGCGTAGCATCCCACTGCACGTTAACCGATGGCAAGGTGACGCCCACGTCGCGAACGCGATCCAATTGATGCGCTTCAATATTCAGCGCCCCGAGAATCGCGCCGGTCACCGGATCGACATCATTCTTGGTGCCAGACTGATAAAGGAATAACTCTCGGAACCCTTCCTTCTCCTCGCGCACATAGCGAACACCCAAGGTAGTGCGTAAGGTTTCACTTAAGTTAAAGGTCAACTGCACAAAACCCGACCAAGCATCGCTGTTCATATAAAAATCTTTCTCAAGATCAGCAGTCACATTGGTTTGCATATTAATCAAACAGCCGACAGGATCTCGACCGGCGTCAGCGAGCGCGCCGTTACGGATAGTCAGCGGTGTCGACTCATCAAAGACCATCTCGCCGCGCTGATAAAATACGCCAAAGATGTAATCCATAAATTCGCCGCCTGGAGACGTAAAGCGGAACTCCTGACTAAGCTGGTCATATTCTTCTATACCCAGTAACGGCACCGTATTAAAGCTGCTGGAATCACCATCAAACAAATCTTCTGAATCAAATCCGGTAGCCGCCGTCACCGAACTAAAGGTACCGCCAGCTACATCAACATCCACATTCAACGTGGCATTGTAATTGTCGATTTCCGCGTACTCGTCGGAGTCTGCATTTTTGATACCGTCGAGCTTTACATTTTCGCCGCTACAGCCTGTAAGCGCGCTAGCATGCGTAGTTTCAAACTGTCGGCCGCGCTGCACCCGATTGGTCTTCTCTAGCTTTAAGGTAGACGCAATAGTGTCAGTTGGGTCCCAGCCTAAGGTAACTCGCCCCGAAAACTCCTCCACCGCCGGCTCATTGCGGTCTCGCGCGGGGTTTTCATTAAACATATACCCCTCTTCATCGCGACTGCGAAAAGCGGCACGCACCCCAAAAGTGTCCGACAGCGGAATCGACACCATGGCATTAAACTCCTGAGTATCGTCAGGGCCGCCAGTCATACCGCTAAAATGAGATTCGACCTCGTCGCCCGGCTTGGCAGAAATCAGACTCAAGGCCCCAGCAATGGCGTTTTTACCAAACAAAATAGACTGTGGCCCGCGCAATACCTCAACGCGCTCAAGATCCATAAACGCGCCGCGCGTTTGGTGCGGACGCCCAAGATGGACGCCGTCAGAAAAGATGCCTACCGACAATTCAAAGCCCTGATTAGAGCCCGAACCAACACCCCGCATATACACATTGGGCAATAACCCCCCCTCAACCATCTTGAAATTGGGCGTGTAATCAGACAAATCACTCAGGTTTGATATTCCCGCCTTCTGTAATTTATCACCGTCTAGGGCGGTAACCGACACCGGTACATCACCCAGCGACTCAACCCGCTTCTGAGCCGTAACCAGCACCTCTTCTAACTGCAGCTTTTTTCCAGTACTCGCTTCGGTCTGAGCCAGAGCAGGCGTCGTCAAACTCAAAAGTGACCCAAGGGATAACACACTGACAAGCGTTCTTTGCATTGTTTAGCCTCGCTGTTATTCATTATTGGTATGCGAATGGGGAAAACAATTCGAGTATTGCACTACGCCACTAATTTGTCGAATTGTGTATTAATGACCTAGAATTCAAGGTGTAGCGACAGAAGCTGGGAGTTACACAGAGAAACGATGAATTAAAGCGGGAAAGCCGGCACCACCAGCCGCGTTGAACTCACTTGGCGCGAGTGCTGAAAAAGGATTAATCAATAGAGGTTTAGGGCTGGTCGTAGCCCCACTCCCTGTTTAAATTGCGCCGCGGGCACAATGTATCGAACCTAGAGAGGCTCCGATCAAACGCACCAAAACCAAAAAGCCGGCACAAGGCCGACTTTTTGGTTTTGGTGCGCCCGAGAGGATTCGAACCTCTGACCTCTGCCTCCGGAGGGCAGCGCTCTATCCAGCTGAGCTACGGGCGCGAAATGGGTACTTCACGAAGCGCGACACTATAACAGAGAGGGTTTCCCGCCTCAATCAGCCTCGCCTATTTACTTATCAATATTGGCCGAAATCCGATTAGTAATCAAAACTAACCCCTTTCATCCATCCATCCCTTTAAGCCAGCTTTAGCCACTCTTTGAGGCTGTTACCGATATCGACTATTTCCTCGCCACAGACTTCGTGCTGCATAGGGTAGCTACGGTATTTCGGTTTAAAGCCCATGCTTTGCAATATTTGATTAGCGGTATGCCCCATCGACTCCTGCACCATTGGGTCTTGGGTTCCGTGAAATATATGGATTGGTAGCGCTTTATTCGCTTCCGAGAGTTTCACTTCTTTGGCTGTGGCGAAATACGTGGACATGGTCATTAAGCCCGCCAGGGGCTTGGGGTATGAAAGCGCCGCGTGATACACCACGGCACCACCCTGACTAAAGCCCGCCAACACGATGCGTTCGCTCGCTATGCCGGCATCCAATTCGCGCTGTATTAATTCGCCCACAGCGGCAGCCGATGATTCTATTTGCACTAGGTCAATTTCGCGTTCTATCGACATAGCCAGTATGTCGTACCACGCAGGCATGACCATGCCGCCGTTTATGGTGACGGGTATCTCGGGGGCGTGGGGGAACACAAAACGAACACCGTGATTGGCGGGCAAGCCAAGATGAGGCACTACCGGCACAAAGTCGTGGCCGCTGGCACCCAAGCCGTGCAGCCAAATCACGGTCGCGTCGTGCGCGCCTTTCGGTTCTATTACTTCACATTTGAGCACGGTCTCGCTCCGTAGCATTGATAAGTTTGAGGTAGAATATCACGGTCAGCCTACTCAAGCCTCTCCCCACCAGATTCCGGGCGGGTACGACACCACGAAAGTGCTGAACTGAATTAGACATGGATCTGACCCCGCTCGGCATTATGAACTGCCACTAGAGAGACTAGTAAAACAAGCACTCGTCCCTGCTCGAAACCTATATACTAATTCCTCTTACGCTGCTGAATTTGGATAAAGCCGATGCTGTTTAACGAAAAAGAGAAGCCGCTATTCACTCTCACACGTGATGATCCGAGCAACCCTTTAGCTTCTTACGCAAAAAGGGGATTTGAGCTGGATGGCTATGAGTGGCCCTCGGTAGAGCACTACTATCAGGCGATGAAATTTGACGACGCCGAGTACCGCGAGCAAATTCGTCTAGCCGCCCACCCAGCGGATGCCGCTAAACTTGGTAAAAGCCGTCGACACCAAAAGCGCAAAGACTGGAAGAAAAACAGCGTAACCTATATGACCCGCGCCACGTATATTAAAGCCCGCAGCCATACTGATGTTGCTCAGATGCTACTGGATTCCGGCGATACGGAAATTAAGGACCTAAGTCAGTACGACTACTTTTGGGGTAGCGGTCGAGATATGCGAGGCGATAACGCCTTTGGGAAGATGCTAATGGCTGTGCGACGAAAACTAAGGGAAGAGCTTAATAATCAATAAGTTGTCAGATTTATCACAGAAAATCAAAATTGCGCTGTTTGACGAAAAACGCTTGCAACGAGACCAAGACAACGCCAGCAAAGACCCACATGCGGCAGCCTGTTTGGGCTTTATGGCCGCATTGTTCTCTACGCAGAACCTTCAACGAAACACAACGTTGTACAAAGACACCTAACCTGATAATTGCCGGCCGCACCACATAGGTGTTCTGCGTGCGGGCGGTAAATTCCCATAATGCCAATCCCATGGCTGTAAAACCAAACAGACCTAAAACTTCCTCACATTTGGTCACCCAATATTTCGCGTATCAGCACCATCAACTATCTTCCAACATAATTAGCTGATATATTGTCAGCTATTGATTAAAATAACGACCATCACCCAAGGAGGCCAGATAAATGGCAGAGATCAAAGCAATCACAAACGTCACCCTAGCTGACCAATTAAGCTATGTAGATAAATTGCCCAAGGGCATGCCCTATATGGAGAACAATGGCTTCATGATTATGGGCGAAACCGACGAAGGCGAAGAGTTTTCATTTGTTTCATGTATCTTCCGTGTTGGCGGTGGTAAAGATGGCCCATGGCAGGTAGATGACGTCTACAAGGGCCAAACCACCTTCCTCGCAGCGCCTAAAGGTCACCGCGGTGGCATGCAGGACAACCACTTTATCGGCAACCGCACCTGGGCTACCGACCACTGGGAAAAAGGCAGCGTAGAGCAAGTCGGTGACGCAGTTATCTGGACCTTGGGCAATCGCCAGCACATCTGCCGCCCTCCCTATTGGGAAATTAAAGGCGAGCATATGGGCATCGAATTCGACCTCAAGCTCACCGGCATCGGCAATGCTCCTTACCACAAAGGTCCCTTTGCCGACCTGGAAAAGAACAATATCGCAGGCTTTGAACACCCAGTTTGTGCAGAAGGCACTATCAAAGCCGAAGGCAAAACCTACCACATCAGCAATGAAAACACCTTCGGCTGTCAAGAGAAGTTCACCCAGCCAGCATGGGATCTCGCCGACATTCTCCGCGGCGAAACCTACTACTGGAACTGGTGGGCCAGCGAAAACGTAAGGGTATTTATTTACTACTACCCTTCAGTGGGCAAAACCTTTAGCCATGTCACTGTTGACGGCGAAGAAATCCAGTTCTCAGAAAATGGCCACAGCAACATCTCCATGGAAGAGAAAGAATTCTGGATCGATCCCAAAACCCGTATGCGCGTACCGGTTAAATGGCACTTCAACCTGGAATCAAAGAATGGTGTTATTGATCTGGATATCGAAGCTGCCCACCGGACATACTACAGCTACCTAACCACTTCAGGCGCAACCATGCATTACGGTCTGCACTCCCACGCAGAGGGAAGCATGAAGCTGACTGATGGACGCAATTTCGAACTTAAAGATATGCGTACTTATATTGAGCATGGCTGGACAGCTATTCCACTCAGGTCTCATGCAGAATAATCGCAAATCCATCAGCTGAAGAAAAAAGGCTCTGAGTGAAAACTCAGAGCCTTTTTTTATAACTTTATAAAAATGTAAATTTTAAAGACTAATCGTAGCTGGCGCTACTGAGCTGTTCGGCCACCGTCCATCATTAGGGCGCTTCCGGTTGCAAACGTGGCGTCTCGACAAAGATACAAAACGGCCCGCGCAACCTCGTCGGCTGTACCCACACGCTGCATGGGGAAACTTCCCTCAATTGTGGCCTTTAAATCGGCATCCTGCCCCACAAATTGATGATAGGTTTCAGTGGCAATCGCGCCGGGACAAACACTATTAACGCGAATGCCCTGCGCGGCATATTCCAAGGCTACCGACTTCGTTAGGCCCTGCACCGCGTGTTTGGATGCACTGTACAAGGGCAACATTTTGGTGCCCGTAATGCCTGACGCCGAGGAATTATTGACAATCGCACCGCCACCGCGCGCCAATAGCAAGGGTATTTGCAACTTCATGCACAGCCACACCCCCTTCACGTTTATATCCATTACGCGGTGATATAACGCATCGTCCTGCATTGTTAATGGCATTGGCGCTTGCTCTACACCGGCATTATTAAACGCATAGTCCAATCCACTAAAACGCTGACAGCAATCGGCCAGCGCAGCGCGCATACTCACTTCATCTAATACATCACAAGTATAAGCCACACAGTGATCACTGAGCTGCCGCAACGCGGCGAGAGCCTCGGCATTTTTCTCGGCGCGGCGGCCAAGAATGGCCACATTCGCACCAAGTGTTGCAAACAGCCGCGCTGTTTCGAAACCAATACCATCATTGCCGCCGGTTATAAATATTGTTTTATTATGCAAAGATAATTCGACCATACTTATCACCCTCTAACGTACAATTAAAGGACTCTTAAAGTTGCGTAAGTCGGGGCTGTAATTGGCAAAGTTAAAGGGCAGCACAATACCCGGCTGGGCACCGCACACAATAGGAATCGCCTGAATAAGCGGCACTGCTGTTGCGTAATACGCAGGCAGGGTATTGTCGCCGGGGCGATGCTCTAAATCATCTTCTACCGACGCCATTAATTGGAACTGTCCCCGCACTGAAACTGGCTCGGCTTCAATTTTAATATTGTAGTAATCACCGCGATGCAAGCCGTCTGGCAAATCGCGCTCGTCGACATACCAGATCTCTTCTAGGGTGATAAATTTCTTGCCATCGACTATCGCGTGGTAAAGAAAATTAACACCACAGCGCTTGCCCTTGGGCACGGTAAAGGGAATCAGCTTGGTGTCTTCGCGGGCGATAAAATATTTTTTCTCCGACTCGATACGATCAAGCTTTACGCCCATGACGTGACAGGTAAGCGCAAGGGTTTCCTCGTAGCCACGGTCGCCGACATTTTCGATCCAAGGCTTTTCCGACATCTCGGAGCCATAACCCAAGCCACCCATCATGTCAGCACTTTCAATATGACTATTGTCAGACAACTCCTGCACATGAATATGTTTAATACTGGTTGATGCACCGGTGAAGGTAGAGATAATACGTTCGTATAACCAGCCGGGATTAACCCCAGTACCGTGCAGACAACTACCGCCCTTCTTACAAGCCGCGTCCAGCTTGTCGTGCAAGGCTTGCGAGTGATACGCGGGATACCACCACCCAGCAGAGGTCACGAGGCTTTTGCCAGATTCAAGCAAGCGGCACGCGATATTGGTGGCCTCGGAATCAACATTTAATTCGGCACTCATATTCACCGAAAACAACACCACATCGGCATCCATGGCAATGACCGCTTCTTGATCGGTGGTCATCTTCACGCCTACGGCGTCCATACCCAAATACTCGCCAACATCGACGCCGTTCTTGCTGTCGCTATACGCCAACACCCCCACCAGTTCCAACTCTGACTTTTTAATCACCTCTTTCAGACAGGCATTACCGACGATTCCCGGCCCCCAAACAATTACTTTATAGGCTGCACGCATAACTGACCTCTCGTTATTTATTTGAATTACATTTGATTATAGGCCTCTTGCTATATAATCCAATTGCAAAAAACGCTAGCTTGATATGATATTAATGCATAGCCAATGGATCGAATTATCTGAGGGCAACCCCCATGAAAACCCTAAACCTTCAAAAACTGCTCCACGCCCTCATCATTGCCGAGGAGTGCTCGCTGGTCGCCGCCAGTAAAAAATTGCACATCACCCAATCGGCCTTAACCCGCAGCATTAAATCCCTAGAAGAAGACCTTGGCCTGCAAATATTTCGCAGAAAATCCACCGGCGTCGAGCTCACCAGCGAAGGCGAAATGGTCATAGCACGAGCCCGTGAATTACTTGAACAAGCTGGGCAGCTCCAAGCTGATTCCCGCGCCCTATCCAGTGGAGCCCGCAGCATAGTCGCCTTTGGGCTGGACCCCATCATTGCTCATCACGTTTTAGCCGAGCAATTAAAAGGCATGATTGCAGAGTCTCGACTTATGCAGGTACAGGTGAAGGTGGAGTCCCGCAGCGCATTATTAAGCTTGCTCTTGAACGAGAGTATTGATTTTTTTATCGCCGACATTAACGACTTCAAACCCGTCGACGTTAAAGATATTCAAGTGGAAATTCTGCTGCAATTACGCGGCAGCTTTTATGTTCGCAACGGCCACCCACTTAGCTTGCGCAAAGACGTATCCCGTACTGAGATCTACAGCTATCCCATACTCACGCCTTCCAATGTCCACGAAAACACCTGGGAGGAACTGCGCTGGCACAGCAGTAATAGCGACGAACCTGAGCGTAAACAACAGTTAATCTGCCCCGATATTCACGTACTCAAAACCGTCACCATAAATTCTGATGCCGTGTTTGCCAGCTCCGACATCAATGTCCAGCGGGAGTGTGAGGCAGGCCAATTACTTCGCGTCGACCACAGGGTAAGTGGCGACGAGGATCTGCGTACCATTGGTCTAGTTACCCTTAAGGATTGTAATCTGGGTATACACGCCAAAGACATTATGCGCAGTTTCGCAGACAGTTTATGTGAGATTTAAAACTGCCCCCTGTTGAACTCCCGCTTAGACGCTCAGGAATAATCTTCCACTGCAATTTTTACACAATTGGGTGATTTAATGCCGCGACAGCGGCATCTTTGCGAATTACTTCGAGTGTTTCGAGACAGGCGTCAATTTCCTTACTGATTAAACTGGCCATACGAATTTGCTCTAACTTCGGCCAGCTGGCTTCTAATCCCGCCCGATACACTTCCTGTATCTCACCGTCGTCGGCGTATTGATACAGTAAATTCCGCAACCGCAAATGTTTAAGGTCTAAAGAGATATTAATATCGCCAACATAGGATTGATCCAGTATCTGATATAAGCCTCCTAGCCCCAAATCCATAGACGACAACATCGAATGACTGACCGACCAGCGGCGCATTTGCCGCACAGACTCTTTCAGCGCAGTGAAATAAACACGCTTCACGGACCTGAACAAATTCTCCTGATTTTTACTGTTCAGCTCTAAGGTGTACAGCAAGCCGGCGGGATTAATCATACTGACCACAAAATGGTTTACTCCATACAAGCGCGCCAAGCGCTTAAAGGGCAAATCCTCAGCGGTTGAACCGTCTACCCACAGGCGGCCTGGTAAATAGGCTTTGAGTCGACCACTAGAATCTTTGGCCTCTAGCTGCACTGGCGGCGCCAAGCCACTCGGTGACGACGAGGCCTTTACCGCAGACCGAATGGTCACATTCGGCGAGGTCATTGCGTTCATTAAACGCGATTTTTGATGTTTTTCATGGGGTGCGATCGAGATATTGATATGGCGACCGGTGTGCTCGTAAGCTTCTTCAAAGCTCATGTCGCCAACAAAGGAGTCGATCATATCGTCTCGCGCCGACGCGACCACCTGACTTGAACGCGCGCGAAGTAATTCCCTAAAGTTAAAAAACCGTCCGTCGTAACGTTTGGTGCTGAAATAGCCTTTTAACTCGCCATCGCTCAAGGTGCCCAGCTGCGCACACACCCAAGAGCCCGCGCTGGCCCCAGAAATCACACGCGGCATCAGCTCAGCGCTGGACAATGCATCTACGACCCCGTGATGAAAATAAATCAGGCCCGCGCCACCGCTCAAACTCAAGGCTGAGCGCCCATAACAGTGGCTCGCCCGTCGGAAAAAATTCAGCTTGCGCTCGCGACTGATAATCGACTCTGGGGCATCTACCAACTGGCGTAGCGCCCTGGCGATCAGCTCGACAAAATCGACAATCAGGGTTTTGGTACCCAAACGCGCATGGGTGTATAACTGCGCACTGCCCATGCCGGCCATATTGCCGTGAATACCTTCGTTTAAGGTAAACAGCAGCTCCTCATAATCACCTTTGTCCAAGCAATCTTTCATACGCCGGTAGCGAGCGCTAATCTGATTGGCATCAAAGTGTTCACTATCTGCGCTAGCCTTCCACTTATTGGCGCCAGATACCTCGTCAAGCCGACCCGCCAGCTCCCGCCATTCTTCGTAATTACGGGCACTGGCCAATGCGGATTCAAGACGCGACAAGCTGCTGCTAATTGGAAACTTAACCATTACCACTCCATATTCTGGATTTTAGTTTTTGCCAACACCTAACCACACTCTAATCCACCTGCGAGGTGGCAAAACGCTGGTAGCAATCCTGTAAAAAATACAAGACCAGCTTATTTATGGCATCTGCTTGGGGGCAGTGACCAAGATCAAAAGCATGCTGCGCGCCGGGCACTGACACGAAGTGAAATGGCGCTTCGCTCAGGGGTTGTTGCGCGTCGACAAAAGCAGCAGCCTCAGCCTGATCAATCATACAGTCGGCGCTGCCATGAACGACCAGACAGGGCGGCAAGTGAGAGCCAACATGGTCGATAGGTGAAGCTTGTCGCCACAGGACCTGCCCCACCCCCACTGGCGCACTGGGCATAACTTTATCCACCATAAACTGTCGTATTTTCGGATCATTAATAATGTTAAAACGATCGAGAAAATCATAGCGGCCATAAAATGGCGCAATCGCTTGCACCCGGGTATCGATATCAGCAAAGTCGTGCTGCAAATCTCGGCGATCGTCGTCTTTTAGCAATCCAGCCAAGGCGGTTAAGTGACCACCAGCAGAGCCACCGGTCAGCGCGACAAAATCGGCGCGACCGCCGTACGCCGTCGCGTTGGTCTTCACCCAAGCTATCGCCCTTAATACATCTTCAATCATTGCTGGATAGCGATGTACCGGCCCTAGCCGGTACTCAATATCGACCACCAGCCACCCGGCAGCCGCCATATCGTGTATTAATGGCCGCCCCATTTGTCCCTTTTTACCCGTCACCCAAGCGCCGCCGTGAATATGGATTAATATTGGTTTTAGCTCGGATTTTGCCGCTGAACGGTAAATATCCAATTGCTGTTCAGCCAGGTCGCCATAGGCAATATGCTTATCAACTAGCAAGCCTGAGCGGCGACAGCGCAATACCAGCAACCAGCGCCACACATCTCCCGGCGTAAAATAAAAGTCCGCGCGCGTCGCAATACCAAGGCGCTCTGCATAGCTGGCCGCCATGCTTCGCACTTGCAACTGCTTAATCAGGCTAACAGCCGCAGTCAATACCGCGATGAAGCCGACAAATACCGGCTCAAACTCCCCCCAGCCGGCAAAAACAACGCCGAGTGCTATGATCAATATAGGCAGCACGAACAACTGCCCCACAATGGCCAACAGCCAATATAAGGCTGACCACACTTTTAACTGACGATATTTCAGTGCTACCAAGCCTGAAACAGAAAATACTGCGAGGCCAACAGCTAACCCAATAATCATATCCACCCGCCAATACTGATAAACACTAAGTGCAAGCTACTGATATAGAACAAGAAAACATTCAGCTGTAGGAAATTCATCACCGTTCAACGCCTGCAGCAAACCGCCCTAAGTGCGAAGATTTATGCGTGATCAAACACCCGGCAGCGCGGCCGTTTGATTTTTACTGCAATAACTGACAGTATGTCAATTATTGCAGTAAAGTAACATAAAAAGCTTTGACAAATTTTAGCCACATGCGCAAACTATAACTGACGACTAGTTATTTTTTTAAGCCACCTATAATAGCCTTGCCAGCCCAGCTGGCCGGAAGGAGAAGCCAGTATGAATATGGACGATATGGTCCTGATCAGTGTTGATGACCACCTGATTGAACCGCCAAACATGTTTGATCGCCACACCCCAGCCAAATTCAAAGGCCAAATGCCCAAAATCGTACAGGGTCCCCAAGGCGAAGATATGTGGATGATCGGCAATATGCCGGTGCCGAATATTGCCCTGAATGCCGTTGCTGGCCGCCGTCCCGAAGAGTACGGTTTTGAACCCACCGGCTTCGCCCAGCTACGCAAAGGCACCTATGACGTTCACTCTCGCATTGGCGATATGAATGTGAATGGTCAGCTCGCGGGCTTGAACTTCCCCTCCTTTGTTGGTGTAGGTGGTCAAACCCTAGAAAAAGTACAGGATCGTGAACTGGGTTTAGCCATTGTTCGCGCGTGGAATGATTGGCACATAGATGAATGGTGCGGCGCCTATCCCGGCCGCTTTATTCCCGTTGGTATCGTCAGCAACTGGGACCCCATTGCCGCCGCCGAAGAAGTACGCCGCATTGCCAAAAAAGGCTGCTACGCCATCTCCTTCCCACCCAACCCCAGCCTAAGCAAATTGCCTAGCCTGCACAACCCGATTTGGGATCCGCTGTGGAAGGCCTGCAGTGATACCGGTGTGGTTGTGTGTTTACACATCGCCGACGCGTCAAACGCCGTACCGTCAATAGAGTCGCCTGTTGATGTCATGATCGCCAATATGCCGGTTTCACTTTACGCAACCGCGACCGATCTGACCTTCTCACCCATTTTACGCAAATTCCCAGACATTCGTTTCGCCCTATCTGAAGGCGGCGTGGGCTGGATTCCACACTTCTTAGAGCGTATTGACTATGTTCATGAGCGCCACACTTGGACAAACCAAGACTTTGGCGGCATGAAGCCCAGCGAACTGTTCCAAAAGCACGTTTACACCTGCTTCATCGATGACAGAGTCGGTATCAAAGTACGTCACGACGTTGGCTTGTCAAAAATGACCTGGGAATGCGACTACCCGCACTCCGACTCGACTTGGCCCAAAGCCCCTGAAACGCTTTGGCCTAGCATTAAAGACATTCCAGCTGCCGAGATCGACATGATCACGCACTTGAATGCCATGAAGGCCTTCCAGTTTGACCCGTTCAAACACATCAAGAAAGAAGACTGCACCGTTGGCGCCCTGCGTGCCCAAGCTGGCGATGTCGACCTTAGCTTCACTGACACCAAAGGTAAGGGCGTTCCACCGGCCGAACACAGTGGCCCCGTGACCTTTGGCGATGTAACCGGTCAGCTAAGCAAAATGATTGATGTCGGCGCGAAGACATAATCAGGCAACAATATAGCCAGTCTTAAGACCATAAGCCTGTCCGCAGTATGCGCGACGGGCTTTGCATTGAAACAGCAACTGACACTATGTCATCTAATGGAGTGAACATGGCTCTTCTTAAAAACAAAGTCGCCATTATAACTGGCGCCGGTCGCGGCCTCGGCGAAGCCTATGCCAAATGCTTGGCCGCGCAAGGTGCTGCCGTCGTTGTTAACGATTTAGGTAAAGATGAAAGCGGTGAATATCTGGCTGAGCAAGTCGTGAACGCCATTATCGCCACTGGCGGTAAAGCTGCCGCCAACACCGCCGACATCGCCACCATGAGCGGCGGTGCCTCACTGCTGCAAACCGCGCTAGATGCCTTTGGCTCTGCCGACATTCTCATCAATAACGCGGGAATTCTGCGCGATAAAAGTTTTTTAAAGCTGACCGAAGCCGACTGGGACAGCGTTCTCGGCGTGAATCTTAAAGGCATGTTTACCGTCACCCAGCCCGTCTTTGCCTGGATGAAGGAAAACGGCGGCGGCGTGATCGTCAACACCAGTTCAACTTCTGGCCTGGTTGGTAACTTTGGCCAATTAAACTACGCCGCCGCCAAGGCCGGTGTATTTGGCATGTCCAATGTACTTACCATTGAAGGCGCCAAGGCGGGTATTCGGGTGTGGACACTCGCCCCCGCGGCAACCTCTGCTCTGACAGCACCGCTAATGAACGACGAGCAAAAGCAACTGCTAGACCCCGCCCACGTCGCTGAAGCCGTGCTGTATATGGTAAGCGAGCTGTCTGGCAACAAAACCGGTCACTGCCTGTTTGCTTCTGGCCAGAGTATTCGCGAGCTGAAACTGGTTTCTGCTGAAGGCATCCGTGGTCGCGGTGAAAATAGCGATTTAACTGCCGAGGGCATCGCCGCCGCCAGCGACGCAATTTTTCTCGATGCCCCCACCATGGTCATCAACGATTTCGCCAAATAGGCATACAAGTATTTAAAGGCAAACATTATGAGCAAAGCATTAATCGCCGGCGTTGGCATGGTGAAATTCACCAAACCCGGAAAAAGCGAAGAGTACGACGTGCTTGGCGCCCAGGCCGCTACAGCAGCATTAGCTGATGCGGGCATTGACTATAGCGATGTTCAGCAAGCCTATGCCGGATTTGTGTTTGGCGACACCTGCTCAGGCCAAACCGCACTGTACTCTGTTGGCTTGACCGGCATTCCCGTTATTAATGTTAACAACGCTTGTGCAACCGGCTCTACCGCGCTGTTTCTGGCGCGTCAAGCCGTTGAGTCCGGCGCGATTGATGTAGCGCTGGCAGTGGGCTTTGACCAAATGCCCAGCGGCGCTTTAGCCAGCAATACCAGCGACCGCAAAGCCACCACCGCACGTTTGGACCAAGCGGTGGCCAGCATTCAAGGCTGGGACGACAAAGCCATGCAAGCCGCCCAATACTTTGGCGGCGCGGGTCGCGAGTATATGGAAAAATACGGCGCCTCAGCCGAGTTGTTTGGCCGCGTCTCTGTTAAAGCCCGCGACCACGCCCGCCGCAATCCCTTTGCCATGTTTACCGACCCCCTTAGCCTTGAGCAGGTAATGGCTTCACCGGCTATTTTCGGCCCGCTAACCCGTCTTATGTGCTGCCCGCCAACCTGCGGCGGCGCAGCCGTACTGGTCGTGTCTGAAAGCTACGCCAAGAAAAAAGGCCTAAGCAATTTAATCGAAATTGCCGGCATGGCATTAACCACTGACACCGCCGCCAGCTTTGACAGCGGCAGCATGATGAATGTCATTGGCGCCGATGCTGCCAGACGCGCGTCTGCCGCAGTGTATGAGCAAGCGGGTATCGCTCCCGAAGATGTCGACGTAGTAGAGCTACACGACTGCTTCTCGACCAATGAAATCATCACCTATGAAGCCTTGGGCCTATGCCCAGAGGGCGGCGCCGAGAAATTTGTGCTCGATGGCGACAATACCTACGGCGGCAAGGTAGTCACCAACCCCTCTGGCGGCTTGCTCTCAAAAGGCCACCCGCTAGGTGCGACGGGCTTGGCACAAATCACCGAGCTGAGCTGGCATTTGCGCGGTACGGCGGGTGAACGCCAAGTACCCAATGCCAATATTGCCCTGCAACACAATATTGGTCTCGGTGGTGCCTGCGTGGTGTCAGTATTAAAACGCGCTTAAATACTGCCTCCCTATGCTAAAAATTTAAGGAACAAATATGGCTTTACTCGACGGAAAAGTAATTGTAGTGACCGGCGCCAAGGGTAACCTCGGCGCTACTATGATTAGCGTCGCACTCGGCGAAGGCGCAACCGTAATCGGTCTCGACTACGCGCAAATCGATTTTCAAGCAGACAATTTTGAAGGTTTTAGCGGCGTCGATCTCACCAATGCAGATGCGACCCATGCTGTATTCGCGCAAATCTCAGAAAAATACGGCCGTATTGACGGCCTCGCCAATATTGCCGGTGGTTTTTGCTGGGAAACACTCGCCGACGGCGAACCTAGCAGCTGGGACAAGATGTTCCGCATCAATGTGGTGACCGCCAGCAATGCCTGCCGCGCCGCCCTAGCTGCGCTCATTAAATCTGCCGGTAAAATTGTCAATATTGGCGCCGCTGGCGCAACAAAATCTGGCGCGGGCTTTGGCCCTTACGCGGCCTCAAAGGCCGGTGTTGCTAAATTGACGGAGTCCTTAGCGGAAGAGTGCAAATCGCACAATGTCTGTGTCAATGCCGTGTTGCCCAGCGTAATTGACACGCCGCTCAATCGCAGCGATATGCCCGACGCCGATTTTAGCGGCTGGGTAAGCCCCCAGCAGTTATCCGATGTTTTGTGTTTTTTACTGTCGGCCAAGGCCGACCCAATAACAGGCGCCTTAATCCCGGTTACCGGCCGCGTCTAAAAATACACGAGATTTAATGGAGCATTTAAAAATAATGCAAAGCTTCGATTACATCATTATAGGCGCTGGCTCCGCGGGTTGCGCGCTGGCTTATCGGCTCAGCGCCGATCCGCTGTGTAAAGTACTTTTACTCGAATACGGCGGCATTGACCGTGATCCGTTTATTCACATCCCCCGTGGATTTGCCAAAATTTTATTGGGTAATAAACTTATTCACCGCTACCCCATCGACCACAAGGGCTATGAAGGCACCAATGAAGAGTGGGTGCGGGGCAAAGTGCTCGGTGGCTCTAGCTCCGTTAACGGCCAAGTGTATATGCGCGGCTTCGCCGCCGACTACGACGCCTTGGGCATACCCGGCTGGGGCTGGAAAGACATTGGCGGCGCGATGAAAGCCATGGAAGACCACGAACTCGGTGAAGCCGAGTATCGCGGCGTTGGCGGCCCCTTAAAGGTCACTCAGCACCCTGCGCCATCAGCCATTTGCGACGCTTTTATCCACGCAGGGGAATTACTGGGCGCTCCGCGCTGTGACGACCTCAATGGGATTGATGATCAAGGCTCAGGCTACCAACCCAGAACCATTTACAAGGGCTTTCGGCAGAGTGCCGCCAAAGCATTTTTAGAGCCGATACGCCACCGTAAAAACCTCAGCGTCATGACCCGCTGCGATGCGCAGAAAATCATCATTGAAGGCAAGATCGCAAAGGGCGTAAAGGTAAAAAATCGCAAAGGTGACATGGTCGATTACTACGCCGCTAAAGAAGTCATTCTCAGCGCGGGTAGCATTGCCAGTCCCAAACTTTTACAACTCTCTGGCATTGGTGATGGCGAGCTGCTGCACTCACTGGGCATTGAAGTACAAGCCCACTCACCCTTAGTCGGTCAAAACCTCATTGAACAGCGCTGCGCCATGCCGACCTTCCGGGTTTCCCACGGCAGTTTAAATCGCGATTTGCGGCCACTGGGTTTAATCAAAACCCTCGGTAAATATATTGCCCAACGCAACGGCCCCATGGCTTATAGCGCCTTTGAGGTCAGCACGCTAATCAAAACCGCCAAGCACCTGCCCCGCGCCAACGCGCAGATCGGCTTTACGCCGGTGTCAGTTGATCGCCACGGCACCTCAATCACACCAGACAAAGTACCCGGCGTACTGGCCTGTAGCTATATTCTTAAGCCCAAAAGTCGCGGCCACCTGCGCATCACCTCAGCCGATGCCGATGCGCCGATGTACATCCAGCCCAACTATTTACAGCACCCCGATGACCAAAAAGATTCTGTCGACCTATTTCACCTAACCCGAAAACTTTTCGAAACCTCCGCAATGCAGGCTTACCAAGCCACTGAAATACTGCCAGGTAAAGATATTGTTAGTGACGACGAAATTCTCGATTTCTATTTAAAAATGGGCAATTCAGCGCTCCATGCAACGGGTACCTGCCAAATGGGCACAAGCGAAAAATCTGTTGTGAACGAGAAGTTGCAAGTTCGCGGTATCGCTAATCTCCGCGTCGTTGATTTATCGATTTTCCCGGAAATGATTTCGGGCAATACCAATTCGCCAGCCATGGCGGTTGGCTGGCGGGCCGCGGATTTAATTTTAGCGTCGTAAAAAATAAAAGAAGATCCATAATTAAACTAGGGTGCATTAGAATGACAAGTAAAAAAGCACGGACTGGATACAATTCCAGAACGAAATTTATTAAAAAAACACTGCCTGCGGCCATGGTGCTCATTTCATGCCAATCTACATTGCAGGCACAAGAAGTCGCGCAGGAAGAACGGCAAAGCCGCAACCGCATGATGGAAGAGGTGGTGGTTACGGCCACTAAGCGCGCCGAAAATGCGCAAGATGTTCCGGTTTCAGTTTCCGCATTTTCTGGTGACATGCTAGCGGCCATGGGGGTTGACAATCCCACCGATCTACAGGCGGTGACACCGGGTTTAACCTACAATTCTGCCACCGGATTTTCGATTATTTATCTGCGTGGTGTGGGTTCTGACGCCTTTTTAATGGCTGACCCCAGTGTCGCCACCTACATCGACGGCATTTATTATCCCTTTGCCAGCGGCCTTGCCCAGTCCTTCGGTAAAGTTGAGCGCATCGAAGTGTTAAAAGGACCCCAAGGCACCTTATTTGGTCGCAACACCACCGGCGGCGCGATTAGCATCACCACTGAGCAACCTAGTTTTGACGAGGTTTATGGCTCGATTGACGCCAGCTACGGCAGTTTTAATGCACGGCAAACTGCGGCACTTATCAATGTACCCGTCACCGATTGGTTCGCCACCAGCCTTGCCCTGTTTTATAACGAGTCAGATCAGTACTACACCTTTGACCCTGAATCCAAACAACAAAATATGGATGTTGAGCGCGCCGCCGGTGGCCGCTTTAAAATGAAATTCGCCAGTGAGCATTTCGATTTACTGCTCGCCGCCGTAAAAGTGAAACAATCTGGTTACAATACCGCGCTGGCAGCCAATACTAGAGCCTCAGACCAAGCTAAATTACAAGGCGCTGAATCCCAACCCCGCGACCACACTATCTCGGTCGATGCGCCGCTTAATTTCGACATCGACAGCGAGGTTCTGTTCGGCGAATTTAATGCCTATCTCGACCATTTTGATATTAAACTCTTAGCCAGCCACCAAACCCTAGAGAACTATGGCCAAAGCGATTTCGACGGCACCAATGCCTCAATTATCGCGTTTCAAGCCCCGCTGTTTGCCGACGTTAAAACCGCTGAACTACAGTTTATTTCCAATCAAGATAGCTGGAACGCAGATTGGCTAGAATGGATTGGCGGCCTTTACTATATTAATAGTACTGCGGGCTTACTGCCGCGCTTTGGCGCCGCCGGTGGTGAGCAGGGCAATATTGGCCCTATTCCCATAGGCTCACTGCTAGGGGATCTCACCCAACAACTACCCGCACCCGCCTTAAACGGTATTGCCCTCAATCTTGAAGGCATCTTAGATACCGACTCATGGGCCGCGTTTTTCCAAACCACCTTTACCCTCACCGATTGGGCGGAGCTGACCTTGGGTGGACGCTACCAATATGAGGAGCGCTATGTTGTGGCATCATCAACCTCAGTCGAAAACGCCGATGGCAGTAGCACCCTGCTCTTCGACTGGGCCAACGACGGTCAAGGTGTTCGCGAGGTCGACGGTGACAACTTCTCGCCAAAAATCGCAGTCAATTTACGTCCGGCAGAAGATCTACTGGTGTTTTTGTCATGGCAAAAAGGCTTTAAAAGCGGCACCTTCAATACCGTCAATATCACCGATGATATCGACTACGCCGAAGAAGAACAGGTTACCTCTTACGAGTTAGGCGCAAAATACACCTCGCCATCCGGTAATTTTGTAATCAACTCAGCCGTTTTTTATACTGAAATTGACAACATCCAGGTTCAGTTTTCCTCGATTCAATCTGGTGGTGCGGTAACCTTCGACAATGCAGGCGCAGGACGGATTCAGGGCATCGACTTTGACTCCAAAATCGTATTAATACCCACTATAGTCGATGACTTTATTCTGTCAGTGAGCGGCGCTTACCTAGACGCTATATACACTGACTACACCGACGGCTTGGGCTTTGACGAAGACAGCGGCGCCTATCAAGACGGCCAGGACTTCACTGGCAATCGCATGGTGCGCACGCCGGAATACACCGCCACCATGGCCTTGAGCAAAACCTTTCTGTTTGATGATGGCCCGCTGGAAATAACCGCCGATGCTTATTACAACTCTGGTTATGCTTATCTACCGCAAAACACGGTATTTATGGAAGAGGAGTATTACCTCGTCAATGCTAGGGCGAGCTTCTTGATTGAAGACTGGGATCTGCGTATTACCGCGTCGGGCAAAAATCTAAGCGATACGGTATACGCCTATTCACAGTTTCCTAACGATGATGGCCGCCTAGAAGCATTGGCACCACCAAGAAATTATTCACTCGCCGTGCAGTGGAATTTCTGAAGTAAACGCAGCTATACGGGCGACCAAAAATCGCCCGTATAGCTAATTTAAAAATTTTTAAGGTTATTTCCACGGCGTGGATTATAATTAAAAATTATAAACTATCTTATCTTTTATAAAAGAAGCGACTCAAACCGAAAAGGACATGTTTTCACAATCAAAATAATAAGGGCAAAAAAAAATGAAAAAACAAACCTTGCTTCAAACTAGCAGAATAACTTCAATTTTCATTGCAATTCATTTACTGACGTATCTTGGATTGTTTTCCAACAGCGCGCTTGCCCAGGAGGCTAGATCGCGAAACCGACTACTCGAAGAAGTGCTGGTTACGGCCCAAAAGCGAGAGCAAAACCTGCAAGATGTTCCCGTCTCAGTTACCGCCTTCAGTGGCGATATGCTTGCGGCTATGGGTGTCGATGACCCCACTGACCTGCAAGCCATCACCCCAGGCTTGACCTATAATTCAGCGACTGGTTTTTCTATCGTGTACCTTCGCGGTGTCGGCTCCGATGCATTTTTAATGGCCGACCCTAGTGTTGCCACCTATATCGACGGTATTTACTACCCGTTCTCTAGCGGCCTTGCGCAATCTTTTGGTCGCGTAGAGCGCATCGAAGTACTCAAGGGTCCGCAAGGCACCTTATTCGGGCGTAACACCACTGGCGGCGCAATCAGTATTACCACCGAAAAACCTAGCATCGAAGCAATGTACGGCTCTATTGAGGCCAGCTACGGCAGTTTCAATACCAAAAAAGCGAGCGGCCTTATTAACCTACCCGCAACAGATCACTGGGCGACTACGCTCGCGCTTTTCCATAATCTTTCTGATAATTACTATACTTTTGAGCCTGAATCCAAGCAGCAGGGAATTCCTCAAGAAGTCGCCAAAGGCTATCGCTTAAAAACCATGCTGGCTTACGAGAAATTCGATATCCTATTAGCTGCGGTGCGTATTGACCAATCTGGTTTTAATACCGCCTTGGCGCCAAATACAAACCCGTCCTCGCTTACTCAATCGTTGGGTGGCGAAAAGCAAGCCCGCGACTACACCGCCTCTGTTGACGCGCCGATCAATTTTGATATCGACAATAAAGTTTATTTTGCAGAAGCAAACCTCTACCTAAATAAACTTGATAGCAAACTTATACTCAGCAAGCAGTCGATTCTCAATCCCCAATGCCTCACTGATTTTGACGGAACCAACGCCCCAATAATATCCTTTGGTTCGCCAACCTTTTCGGATGTTAAGTCCGCCGAATTGCAATTCATTTCCAATGAAGATAGCTGGGGTTCAAACTGGCTAGAATGGATAGGCGGTTTTTACTATATAGACAGTGTTGCCGGTTTAGATCCAAAATTTTCACTCTTTGGCGGCGAACAGGGTGAACTCTTTGGACTTCCGATCACCGAAATTCTCGGCCTCCTTCCCGCGCCGCTTACAAATTTATTGGGTTCAGTACCGCTTACTGGCGGTGTTAACCTCGGTCTCCACGGCCTACTAGCAACTGAATCTACAGCCGTATTCCTGCAAAGCACCTTCACATTAGCTGATTGGGTTCAATTAACCCTTGGCGGACGTTATCAAGAAGAAGAGCGTGTAGTATTAAAATCCAGCACGCAACTCCTCAGCAGCGACGATTCCGAAACTCAAGTTTTTGATTGGGTAAACGACGGTGTAGGGGAGAACGCGGTAGAAACCACCAACTTCTCGCCTAAAATTGCCTTTAACTTTTTTCCCAGTGACGACCTTATGATTTATATGAGTTGGCAAGAAGGCTATAAAAGTGGCACCTTCAATACCATTAATGTCACCGACGATATCGATTATGCCGAACCGGAAGAGGTCGTGGCCTATGAGATAGGGGCCAAATATTCCAACAACAATGGTTTCACCCTTAATGGTGCTATTTTTCAAACAGAGATTAAAAACATTCAGGTACAGTTTACCTCCTTGCTAAACGGCGGCGCAGTCACCTTTGAAAATGCCGGTGCAGGTCGGATCAGAGGTGTCGATTTTGATTCGCGCATCCTTATTTTTCCCAGCACAATTGATAATTTAGTATTGTCAGTTAGTGGCGCCTACCTCGACGCAATCTACACCGACTACCAAGACGGCTCGGGCTTTAATGAAGAGACCGGAATCTATGAGGGTGGTCAAGACTTTACTGGCAATAATATGGTTCGCACCCCGGAGTACACTGCGACGATGGCAATCAGTAAGTCCTTTATTTTTAGCGCAGGGCCACTTGAGCTTACCGTCGATGGCTACTACAACTCGGGCTACCCCTACCAAGCGCAAAACACCTTATTCTACGAAGAGGAGTATCACTTAATAAATGCCCGCGCCAGTTTCCTAATAGAAGATTGGGATCTAAGAATTACCGCATCGGGAAAAAACCTGACAGACACGGTATACGCTTATTCCCAGTTCCCCAATGACTTCGGTCGCCTAGAGGCACTGGCACCACCCACTAATTACAATCTGGCCCTGCAATGGAATTTTTAATTGACTTGCGAGCCACAGATTTTCCGAATACCCAATTGTGCTGGATATAAAAATGTCGACATCAAATTTTGAGCTATTTTGGCTTTACACCTCGCTGGCATTACTCTGCTACGGCATTTTTGACTCCCACAAACAAAGGAAACTAAGTCGCCACCTACTGTATTTTATCTGTGGTGGCAGTATCTTCTGGCAGGAATTTTACGCTGACTGGGGTGCATTTTTAGTCTGGAACGAGGGGTTTTATATGATGCCCTGGGGAAAGACCCTCTGGTCTATTGAGCACAAGCCCTGGTTTAACGTCGCCGCTTATCCGGTGTTTATGTGGGCTGCTTTCACTAGTATTTCCGCGCTCATTAAGTACTTCAACACGGCAAGCAACACCAAAAAATTATTTATTATCTGCGCAACAGTCGCTGGCCCCACCTTGTATTTCTTTAATGTCGTAACAGAATACCTAGCGGTAGCCCAAGCAGGATTATGGACCTATACCAAAACGATTGGCCCAGCGCTGCGCACCGAGGCGGGTACCATGCCCCTTCTTTACCCTGGCATACCCTTTGCGTTATTTGCGGTGATTCTGGCCTTCTTACTTCACTACCAAAACGACAAGGGCCAAGCACAAATTGAGAAGATACTCTGCAAGCGCCACTTAGACGACACGCCGCTTGCCCAAGTGCTTTTTTGGATAGCTATTTGGAATAGCTGCTACTGGCTGGCGCTGTGTACTCCGCTAATTATCATTCGCCAATATTTTAGCTAGTGCGGCATTATCCCGCACTCAAACTTCAAAAATTTAAAAAGGTAGATGCATTGGCATCTACCCTTTTTAAATCAAAATTATTCAGCTACCGTTCTTTACTGACTTACGAATACGCAGTAACTCACGAAACCCCTTAAATTTATCACTCGCTTTTCTACTGTACATAGCGCGAATACCAGCGCTCGCGGTCTCATAGGTGCTCGCGCCATTGGGCAGCATACTCATAGCAAAGGGCAGGCGTACACGCTCGTCCAATACCGCTTTTGCATGGCACAGTGAACGCAAACCATCCCGCCCGCCAATACGGCCAAAACCCGATTGCTTAACGCCGCCAAAAGGCAGGTCGCCAGCAAAATAGGTCATGCCACCCAATTCATTAATTGAGCACATACCGGACTCCACCCGACGCGCGATAGCATTGGCCCGCGCATTGCTGCCAGAGAATACGCTATTCGACAAGCCAAAGGCCGTGCTATTGGCAATGTCAACCGCCTCATCATCGCTGTGGAAACGACACAAAACCAGAACTGGCCCGAAGGTTTCCTCCTGCATAATGGGCATACTGGAATCCACATCTGCAAGAATCGTTGGCGCATAAAATTCGCCCTCTTCAGTTAATACACGCTTGCCGCCTGTGACTAAACGCGCACCCGCCGCAATCGACTCATTGACCAGTTTTTCCACCAAGCCAAGCTGAATGGGCGTATTCATTGCCCCCATATCAGGCTTGGCCCCACCAAGGGGATTACTCTGTGCAAAAGCATTCACCGTTTCGGTGGCGAGCTTTTCAAATTGATCATAAATCTTGTCGTGAACAAGAATTCGCTCAGAGGCGATACAATTCTGACCACTATTCAAAAAAGTGCCCGTTATTGCGGCATACAGTGCTTGCTGAATATTGGCGTCTTCACAAACAATAAAGGCGTCTTTACCGCCCAATTCCATGGTTACCGGAATAATTCGCTCGGCGCTCGCCTCGATTACCCGCCGACCATTGCCGCAGGAACCGATAAAAATAATACCGTCTACCGAGCGCACCAGCGCACTGCCGGTGGCGCCAAAGCCCTGCACCACCTGCACTAAATCGACGGGAGCCCCGGCAGCGAGCAACGCGTCGTGGAAAATTTTGACAAACTGTTGACTAGACCACGCCACCCATTCACTGGGCTTTAGCACCACCGCATTGCCCGCAAACAAGGCGGGCACCACTGGCATCATCATATTTTGAAAAGGGTAATTCCACGGAATAATGCCACCGATCACGCCCCGCGGATGATATTCAATGCGGGCTTTTTTATGAAGCATAAATCCAGCGGAAACTTTTTCGTCTCGCAAATAGCGCTCACCATTTTTTACGGTCCAGCGAATTTTTTCGCAAGCCGGTAACACCTCGCCGAGCAGGGCATTTTCGCGGGTTTTGCCCGCATCCCTGGCAACGGTTTCGCAAATTTCATCACTGTGTTCAAGAATATAATCGAGAATATTTTCCAGCACTTTACGGCGCTGGGCAAACGACGAGTGTTTCCACTGGCTCTGCGCCTTGCGCGCCCGCGCAACCACTTTCTCTACGTCTTCCTGGCTGTCCACGCGCACCTGTCCAAGCGGATTGCGGGTGGCTGGCTCAAAACAATCAATAACATCGCTATTGGGATTTGGGCCGACGGCATTTGGTTTTTGGCCTTGCTGAATAGACATATATATTTGCTCAAATTAGAAATTTCGTGATCGCCAATACTGACGCTGCGCAAACCACACAGAATTATCTACAGCGTGGAATAGTACAATAATGCACTGCAATAGTTAACATGTCGTCAGTTATAAGCTAAATTAAATTACGGGTAATGGATGCTGCCATTTAAAATTACCGTGCCAGCGAAGCAGCCAATAACTCATCAAAAGACGCCTGAATACACTCCCGGTAAAATGCCGGATCAGGCATTAATTTCCGACACGCGGTAATATTCACCGCCATCTCACCACAGTAACTGCTAATGACATGGGTTAGCGAAATATTCAGCAAGATTGGTCCGCCCCCGAACATTTTCACTGCCTTGGCGCCAGTGAAGTACAGTGGCACTTGGGCGCCCGGCACATTGGTCACAATGGTATTACACAGCAAGTCCCGGCCCATTCGCGCCGACAAAGACAAGGCGGTCTTAGCCATATACGCCAATATTTGTCCGGGCATAATCGTCGACAAGCCCGCCAGCTCCTTTGCCCCTACCGCGTTCAAATAGGCTTTGTTCTCTTGCATGGCCTCGCAAATGGCAATTAGGCGCTGCTGGGGATCGTCGATGTCAGTATACAATTTAGAGGTTTGCGCACTTATTTCATTGCCTCCCACACTGCCTGCACTGCGGGTTGATACCGGCACCCCAGCGACCAGCGAACCGTCTGGCAATTCATCTTTTGCCAGTAAATAACGACGCAAGCCGCCCGCCACGATGGCCAGCGCAACGTCATTTACCGTTGCGCCCTCGGCTAAGTTTCTAATTTTTTTAATATCACTCAGCGCAAAAAAGCAGACATCAAACGCGCGTTGGGGGCTGGGTGCATTATTAAAGCGAGTGTGGGGAACCCGCAGGCCCGCCGCACGTTTTTTCTCGACCGCTTTACCGGCGCGCAACACAGGGAAAATCTTTCTTGCCACGCCAAAGGCATGGCTCGGTCGGCTCAGTAACTTTTTCCCAGCCCGATAAAGCAGCTGGTACTGCCCAGGCGCAGACTTAGGTTGCCACTCGGGCGCAGCACTTAGCTTGCTGCCCTCCGGACCTAAGTCTTGAAGCACTGACATTAGCTCGGCGCCAGAAATACCATCCATGCAAGCGTGGTGAATTTTATACAATACTGCGAATGAACCCGTCGGTAGCCCGTCGATATTATCTAGGCCTTCAATAACAATAATTTCCCAGGGCGGACGACTCAAATCCACACGATGAGCTATTAGCCGCGAAATTAAAATACAAAATTGGCGCCAGTCACCGGGCTTGGGCAGGGCAATATGGCGAACATGAAATTCGAGATCGAAATGCTCGTCATCTACCCAGTAGGGGTCGTCTAAATTCAGCGGTGGATATATTAGTTTGCGACGAAAACTGGGGGCCAAATGCAGTCTCGAATTAATATTTTCAAGTATCTCCTTAAAGCGCACAACTCCGCTCTCAGCAGATGACGGTTCGTACACAATCACTGGATTCAACTGGTTTGGCGCACTCGCCGATTCGATATATAACATCAAGGCGTCAATTGGGCTTAACTGCTGCATGGAAACTCCCTTTTACAATAAATATGTACATTACAACCAAACTATAACGCGTGTTTAATGCGACATTGCGACATTGCCTTCATTTGTAAATTCTGGCTCTTTAAACAATAAGCACAGCGGTGCAACAATAAAAAACCCAAACGCGCCCAGCCAGCAGACATCGCTATGCGCAATACCACCAGACTGGATTTTCACCATTCCCGACAACACTCCACTGGATACACAGGACATACAAAATTCAGCAATCTGTGTAGCGCTTGCACCTAGGTTTTCAAGACTTTGGTTATTCAGCCGATCCGCCAAGAAAAAATGGTGCATATCACTGCGGTGCGTCCACACGGTGACCGTAATTGCAGCGCCGGCGCTTATTCCAAAAACACGAAAGAAGCCCGACACACTGGTTCCTGATGTTAGCTGATCGGGCCTAACCGAACTGGCTACTACATGGAACAGCAGCAAATAAAATAATGTATTCACCACGCCAAATATAGCCCGCGGCCAAAACTGCTGATCGAAAGAGGCCGTATAAGGAATGCCGCCAATCCAAACTAAAACCGCCCCATTGAACAATGAGAACAATGCCATAGAACTCCGCAGCGGCATTCGATGTAAAAATGACCCCAACACCAGCGCAGCCAATCCGCCACCAATGCCATATCCAGCGGAGGCCAAGCCCGCCTGAGTTGCACTGTAAGAAGCGACCTGCTGCAACCACAGCGGCGTTAGTATCACCACCACACAGGTAATTACGGTGCCAATAAACACCATCGCTACCGCAAGGCTGTAATTTCTGACTTTAAACAGCGAAAAATCGATAATCTGATGCCGCTCAAAGCGCTCCCATAGTAAGAAGCAAACAGCCGCAACTACGCCACCCATCGCTAAATTTCGAATAAGTGCAGACTGAAACCAATCATGTTGCTGACCGTGATCAAGCATAAACTGCAGGCAGGCAATACCCACGGCTAAAAACAGTAAACCGACATAGTCCACCGGCACTTTTAAAACCCGAGATTCTCGGTCCTTTAATGCGAACCAGCTCGTACCAATTGAAATTAATCCTAGTGGCACGTTTATAAAAAATATCCAACGCCATGAAAAATTATCGCTAATCCACCCTCCTAAGATGGGCCCAATAACCGGCGCGCCTAATACCGTCATTGACCAAACACCAAGGGCAATACCGCGAAGTCGTTCAGGGCAATTACTCAATAATAAGGACTGCGATAAGCCGAGCAAAGGCCCAGACACCAAGCCCTGCAAGAATCGAAATACGACCAACCCCATTAGCGAACCAGCAAAGCCACACAGTGCCGACATCGCCGTAAAAAGCATGGTGGAGACAAGAAACACCCGCACCTCGCCAAAGCGACGAGTCAGCCAGCCAGTTAGCGGTTGCACCACGGCCGAACCCAACGCGTAAGCACTAATAACTAATAAACCTTCGTTAATACTAACGCCTAAACTTCCCGACACCGCCGGCACCGAGGTATTCACTATCGTGATGTCCAGCACTTCCATAAACACCGCAAGCGTCACGCCAATGCTCATCAGAAGTAAGGGCATACCCTCTAGCGGCGGGTAAGTAGGCTCGTCAAGCGCTGGCGAACTCACCTCGCTAACTCTTCTGAAATAATTTTATCCGCCACCGCCTGCCCCTCTAACAAAGACCAGCGCGAAGTTTCTCGCAGCTCTGGCCCATGCAATGCACTGCCGAGGGGGCTGCCACTGCGGTTTGAGGTATCTACTTTTACCGCTGCAGATAAACCAATCTTTAAGGGGTAAGCTTGTAATTGCTCGGGATCTAAATCGATTCTAACTGGTAGGCGCTGCACTACTTTCACCCAATTACCCACTGCGTTTTGGGGCGGAAGCAAGGAAAATACCGCGCCTGTGCCGGCGCTAAAACCACTGATACGACCGGTATAAATATGCTCATCACCATAAATATCAGCTATTACTTCAACTGGCTGATTCACTCTTAGTGTCGCCAACTGACTCTCTTTGAAGTTCGCCTCGATCCACATTGTATTTTGCGGAATAATCTGCAGCAGTGGCGTATTTGCAATCACACCCTGGCCAGGCTGGGCCGACATCATTACCACATCACCCGCAATAGGCGCGTAAATTCTAGTGCGCTGGTGCGCCAGCCACGCCTCAATGACCTTTGCACGCGCGGCGAGAACCGCTGGCGAAGCTTTAATATCTTCATGCCCAGCATACACTTGACTTGACAATGACCTTAGTTTGGCAGCGCGATGCTCCGCCTCCGCCAATTCTAAATCGACCCGAGATTGGTCAATCTGCTCCTGGGTCACTGACTTACCTAGCAATGGCTCTCGGCGCGTTAAATTCAACTCAGCCAACTTGCGACGCAACTTACTAATTTCGACCTGAACCTGATCGTAACTGGCATTGAAATTCTGCTGCTTGCTATTGCGCACCGCCTCGCGCAATGCAGCTTCCGCCAAAGCCAGAGCGATTTCAGTATCAGCATCATCTAAACTCAGCAATAACTGTCCCGCCTCCACGCGCTGCATTTCTAAAATATTTAGCGAGGCGATTCTGCCGTGAATTTCAGAGGTAATTGCAACATGATAGCCTTCCACATAGGCGTTTTTTGTCGATTCCGAAAGACTACCCACCTTAGTCCACCATATTGACCAAGCTAAATAGATGACAATTAATAGCGCGGCGAAAACGCCGATAGACAACAATTGCTTGTAGCGATCAGACAAACGATTTTTTTCCACAGCGTTGTTATTTTTATCTAAACTCACACTAGGCCATCCTATGCAAACTAATTTAGTCTAAAATTAAATCACGGACACAATCCGCAAGACGTTCAGGGCACTCCAACATCAGGTGATGATGGGCATCGTCAAAAACGATTAACGAACGACAGCGCGACAATTCGGCAGTGGCCTGCGCGCGCTCGTGACTCACCACGCCGCCCTGTCCCGCGAGAATAAAATCACAGGGCATGTACAGCGCCTTGAGCAGCGCTTCATCGTCATCGCTAGGATCTAACAAGGGCAAATTAGGATCGTAGGCCCACGACCAGCCACCCTCTACTTCACACAGCGACGCCGCCGCCAGCGCTGCACGCCGCCGCTCAGGAATAGGCTGACGCGGGGAAGTCCGAAAGCGTAAGATTGCCTCATCTTTGTTAACATAAACTCGCGTATTACCAATCGCTGCGCCCGCAGGAATATCCTGATCTGGACCAACCATAAAAAAACTATCAAGCAAAATAAGCTGTCGGATTCGCTCAGGGTAATCGCGGCATAAAACCGCCGTTTGATGACCACCCCAACTATGTGCCACAGCGACATCTATCATCAGATCGAGCGCCTTTATAACCGCAATTAAATCGCGAGCACCCTGGCACTGGTCGTAGCTATCTCGCCAGCTACTTTGCCCCATTCCCGAAAACTCAGGCACAATAATGCGGTAGTCACCCGCAAAAGCAGTGACGACTTCGTCCCACCAATGGGCATTGGCTCGATAACCATGCACAAATAGCATAACGGGGCTATTCGGCGGTGCGGGTAACTCAAACACATTTAAAACCGCACCGTCGGCGGGGATGCGATGTCGCACCATATTATTGTCGATCACACACAGAATCCTTTACTGCGACCATGCTCACAAAACAAGTAGCGGCGCTTGGTTTGCCAGATGATCATTGTTAAGCGACTTAGACACATTAAAGACCGCGAAACACCGGTTTACGTCGCTCAAAAAATGCCTCAATCGCCTCACTAAAATCCTCACCCGTGGCGGTTGTGGCAAACGCCTCCGCCTCTGCATCTAGTTGCTGCGAGAGATTATTGTCATAACTTTGACGCATTAATTTCTTTATATTTGTCATCGCAGCAGGAGAGCTAGCGACAATACGCTCAGCCAATTTTTTAGCCTCGATCTCGTGCTGCCCTTTGTCGACATGACGATTAATTAAGCCCAGGCTCATGGCTTGTTCTGCACTAACATCATCAGATAACAACGCAATTTCCAAGGCTCTGCGCACACCAACAATTCTCGGCAAGGACCACGAGCCAGAGCAATCTGGACTATTGCCAACCTTGGCGTAGGCCATATTAAAGACCGTGCCCTGCTCTGCTACGGCCAGGTCGGCCGCCATTGCCAAGCTCATGCCCGCGCCCGCTACGGCACCGTGTAAACAAGCAATCACAATTTGCGGCAGGCCAGCCATTAAGCTCACCGCATCATGAATGGGGCCTATCAACGCTTCAGCGGCGGCGTGCTTATCACTCGCTTCTCGGAAATAATTTAGATCGCCGCCAGCCATAAACACCCGGCCTTCGCCCCGCAAAATAACGGCGCGAACCTCGGTATTTTGGGCGAGTTCTGCAAAAATATCCCGCAGCGCAATCGCCATTTCAACATTGATGGCATTCAGTGCTTTGGGGCGATTCAAACAGACCTCGGCGATGGCGCCGTTAATCGTCAGCAGGGCCGTTGGAGCAACGTCATTCATATTCTTAGACCTCAGGAAAAGACTTCAAACAAGCCTGCCGCGCCCATGCCGCCGCCAATACACATTGACACCACCACATACTTCACACCGCGACGACGGCCTTCAATTAGGGCGTGACCGACCATGCGCGCACCACTCATGCCGTAAGGGTGGCCCATTGCAATCGCGCCGCCATTAACATTGAAGCGTGCGGGGTCAATGCCCAGCGCATCCCGGCAGTACAAACACTGCACAGCAAAGGCTTCGTTCAATTCCCACAGCCCGATATCGTCCACGCTTAAACCATGACGCTCAAGCAATTTAGGGATCGCATAAATTGGACCAATACCCATTTCTTCTGGGGCATTGCCCATTACCGCCATACCAACGTAACGACCCAGCGGAGCCAAGCCGCGGCGACTTGCTTCAGCCGCTTCCATCACAACGCAAGCGGAGGCGCCGTCGGATAACTGACTGGCATTTCCTGCGGTAACACAGCCGCCTTCGACAACTGTTTGCAGGGAATTAAGACCCGCCAGTGTTGTACTCGGTCGACAGCCTTCATCGCGCGCCACCGTTACCTCGCGGTACGTCACCTCACCACTGTCTTTGTCTTTGAAAGCTTGCTGGGTAGTTACTCCGATAATCTCTTGATCAAAACGCCCCTCGGTCTGCGCGGCGGCCATACGCAACTGAGATTCAAGTGCATAAGCATCTTGCACGTCGCGACTGACTTTATATTTCTTAGCGACAAACTCCGCAGTTTCAAGCATGGGCATGTAGGCGTGCTCATGAAAATTGAGTACCGCTGGGTCCCGCTCATCCCGCGCCCACTTGAAATAGGGCGCGTTCATAGCAGTAATATTTTCTACGCCACCGGCAACCACCACATTCATACCGTCAGCGATGATTTGCCGAGATGCGATGGCAATTGCCATTAGGCCAGAGGAGCACTGACGATCAATCGTCTGCGAGGGCACGGTGACCGGTAAACCCGCCGCCAAGGTCGAGGCCCTAGCAACGTTTAAACCCTGGGTACCTGCGGTAAGCACACAGCCCAGAATCAAATCTTCGACTTCATCGCCAGCCAAATCCGCGCGAGCAACCGCTGCGCGAATTGCCGCTGCAGCAATACTGGGCGACTTAGTATTATTAAAAGCCCCTTTATAAGCTTTTGTAATGGGGGTTCTGGCTGTTGCCACTATCACCGCTTCGCGCACACTGCCTCCTAAGCATTTTCTAAAACACTAACTCTGAATCACTCAAACTAACATATAGTCATTTATTTTCACAAGCAATCTCGGCATTTTCATCGCGCTAAGCGGGACAATTAGAAGACTCAAGAAACTCCGACTTGATTTTCAGCTAGCGGCGTATTTAAATCATATAAATGACATAGTGTTATTTTTTAAATAATCAGAGAAAGCACCTCTTAGCCAATAAAAAAGGCAGCCCAAATGAATTCCACGGCACTCAGTCAAAAATCCGGCCAAGCCCCCGCACAACTTAGCCTCGCTGGGAAAAACCAGCTAAAGCTCCAAGCCGACAGCCTTGGCGAAGCCAAAGCACCGACCGTGTTGCTGCTCCACGGCGGCGGCCAAACCCGGCAGTCGTGGCAACACACCGCCGAGCATCTGGCAAAGCAGGGCTATCGTGCGATCAGTATCGACTTGCGCGGCCATGGCGAGTCCGACTGGGCCAGCGATGGCGACTACCTTTTTGAATCCATGCTTGCCGATATTGAGGCCTGCTGCAAACAAATCCCCAGCCCCGCCGTTTTGGTTGGCGCGTCAATTGGTGGCGCACTGTCACTATTACTGGCCGCACGCCGCCCCGAATTATGCCGTGCACTGGTGTTAGTGGATGTTAGCCCCACCATCGAAATTGCCGGCGCCCAAGGCATTGTCGACTTTATGCGCGCCCACCCCGAGGGCTTTGCCAGCCTTGACGATGCCGAAACAAGCATTGCCAAGCACAACCCCAGCCGTCGGCGCCAAGCCAGTCAGTCCGGCCTTGGCCGCGTACTGCGCCAGCGCGATGACGGGCGCTGGATCTGGCACTGGGACCCAAACTTTATTGCTGGCGACTGGCAGAGCAAGGTCGCTGAACTCAGCACCCTGATGCAATCGGCCGCCCCGACCATTAAGCAGCCCTGCTTATTAATTCGCGGGCAATTAAGCACCATTGTCAGCATGGAGAGTGTGGATGAGCTTAAGCGCGACATTCCCCAGCTCAAATTTGTCGATATCGCCGGAGCCGGCCACATGGTGGCAGGCGACCGCAACGACATGGCCAGCCACGCCCTAACCACCTTTCTTGAGGAGCTGCCACGCCTATGAGCGCCGACGCTATGGTATTTATTCACGGCGGCCAACACGACGCCCGCTGCTGGGAACCCACACTCACCGCCCTTAGGGAGCAAACATCTACGCCGCTGCTGGCCATTAACCTGCCCGGACGCAATGGCGAGGCTGGCGATTTAGCGAACCTCACCATTGCCGACTGCGTTGCCAGCGTCCTTAAACAAATAGCCGAGGCCCGCTTACAGGGTAAACTCATGTTAATTGGTCACTCTATGGCAGGTATCAGCATGCCCGCATTGGCCGCGACCCTGGGTGACGCCGCCGTGCACAGCATGGTTTTTATCAGCTGCTGCGTACCCAAAGAAGGCAGCAGTGTTGTTGAGTCTTTAGACCCGCCCATGGCGCCCATTGCCAAATTAGCGGCAAAACACCTAAGAACCATGCCGCCGCTACCCAGCTTCTTCGCTAATTGGGTGTTTGGCAACGGCATGAACCGTGAACAAAAGCAGTTTTTAGCCGCCAGCCTCTGCCGCGAAGCCACCTCTATTACCAGTGAACGAGTCAGTCGCGCCGGTATGCCCAACTGCCCACGACACTGGCTGCTTTTAAACGAGGATCGAGCCATCAAACCCGCCCGCCAACGCAGCTTTATCGACAACCTCGGCGGCGTTAGCAGCATATTAAGCCTAGATTGCTGCCACGACGTGATGATTGCCGCCCCGGAGCTACTCGCCACGACGTTACTCGGCTTAAACACCTCAAAATAGGGCCAATAACAAACACTTAATCAGCCAAATTCATTGCGTAATATTCCATAGAAAAGCTCATATGACTGCAATTTAAAAGAATAAATGACAAATTATTAGTTTTAAAACTTACACATTATAAGTTATTATCACATTAATACAGCTAGCCACCGCGCCACCCTTTTCCGGGCGCGAATAATTGAGACGCGATGTTATGAGCTCAGCAGATAAACAGAGCATGCCCATGCAGCTAAACTACGAAGCCTTAATGAATTGGCCCTTTGAATCGTTAAGCGAGTCCTATGGCAAAGATGACTGCATTGCCTACGCACTCGGTATTGCCGCTGGCGCCGATCCAGTTATTGCCAGCGAAGAACAGCAATACACACAACATGGCGAGCAACTCAACGCCCTGCCCATGATGGCGATTGTGCTAAACGAGGGCACCATGTGGACCATGGACCCAGCAACGGGTATCGATTGGCGCAAAACCCTGCACGCCGAAGAGTCCATCACCATCCACAAACCCATTGCCAGCGCGGCCACCCTCACCGCCAATTACCACGTCGAAGAAATTTATGATCGCGGCCCCGGCAAAGGCGCCTTCATGTACGAACAGCGCGTGCTCAGCGAAACCGACAACAGCCCCGTCGCCACCATTCGCATTGGCACATTTTTAATGGGTAACGGCGGTTTCGGTGGCAACGCCACCCATACCCCCCCACCAGTTAAAGTACCCACTGATCGCGACCCAGACAAAAGCCTAGAACTCTCAACGCCGGACAGCGACAACACCCGCTATCACCTCGGCAAACAATTTGTTGGCGCACTTAAAAATGTTCCCGGTGCCGAAGGCAAACCACCACTTCGCGGCGTTTGCGCCTTTGGTGTGGCAGGCCGGGCACTTTTGCATATGGCCTGCGCCAACCAAGCCGCACGATTGAAGCACATGGGTCTGCGCTATAAAGCGCCGATATTTGCCGATGAAACCCTGCGCACCGAACTATGGTTTGATGAAACCCCAGGCAAAGCCTATTTTCGAGTGATCTGCGTAGAACGCGACGCCATTGTCATGGACAACGGCATTCTGGAATTTGAAGCATAGTAATTCAGTTTATGGGAGTGTGCTGCGCGCAGCTCCCTTTTTTATAATAAATACTGCCCGCCTCGGCAATACCGCAAGCCCCGCCAATAGCTACCCATCAAGAATTAAGCAATCAGCGATAAACTAAGCACCTCCCCACAAAAGGCACTATCCGCACACCATTTTATGATTTATCGTTACCCCCTGATTTATAGGGAAGCCGAACGGTGTTCAAAGGAAGTGAACGATACCTATGCTATTTTCACGACCTAATATTAAAAAACCACTTTTTAGCGTGCTGCTCAATCCAAATAAAGCCGCAAGAATAGCTAAGCTCATTTGCGATTCGACAAGCTCACTTTTCATTGAACTGTGCGCATCCATCGACTGGCTAATAACATAAAGAGGCTTAATATTGTCCAAATTAAAAATTAATGAATACTTAAATGAATATTTTTCTAAGTATCCTGACAATGAACCCTTAAGAAGTATCGCCGAATTTTTCCTAAACCACTCAAACAACGACTCTGAGCTGGAATTGATAATCGGCGATGTTTTACGAGGCGCACTGGATGAGGTTATTGACATGCCTCGCACCCACAGATTTAGCCTCGATGAACTTGAGAAAACTGAGAAAACGTATATCGGCACAAAGGTAGAGATCCTATTCCGAGATACCTTTGAGCTTGAAAAGGGCAATAAATTAGACCTGATGATTCAAGGGCAAAACGTTGACGTCAAAAATACCATAGGATCTAACTGGACGATACCCAGCGAGGCATTAGATGAAATATGTGTCTACTCCAGACAAATGATAATAAGTCCTCATTTTGTTTTGGCTTAGTAATTTGCCGCAATCATGTATTAAACCAAGGTAAAAACCGGGATGGCAAACGAACTATTTCAAAAAAAGGGAAAGAAGAAATTTTGTGGCTTGTTAAAAATGGCGCATTACCTAAAAATTTCTTTTTACATATGGACAATCATTTACGACAGCAAATACTTTCCCCAAAGGGTGGCGCAACTCGATTAGCCAATCTTTTTAGAAGCTTTCAAGGAGAGCTTATTACGCGAAGATTAGTGGAATGTGTAGCCCGACAAAAGGACTACATGAAAAGGATCAGAGGGAATGGTGGGGCTAGAGACATTCTCGCTCCAGAGGGGCTTTTAATCTTATGGGGCGGTAATTTAGAGGACAAAAAAAAGCTCAAATCTCTCGGTTTCCACGACCTAAATAGCGAGCACTTTGTCTGTATAAAAACCAATATTTAAGCTACTTTTTTAAATTTAGCGGCCTGCAAGGCATCAAGTAGGCTTCGCCCTATATGCTCTGCCACCGGAGGTGGAAATGCATTGCCAACTTGCCGATAAGCTGGCGTTTTTTTTCCGTAAAACTCCCACCAATCAGGAAAGCCTTGTATTCTCGCGGCCATTCGCACAGTAATTAATGGCATGCCACGATATTCTTCCTTATCTTTGTAGCCTGTAAAGCCTTTATCAGGTGGCTCATTCCCGACAATACAACCGTTTACATGCAATTCTTGCCAAGCCTTTCTCGCTCTAGTTGGCCCTAGATCTGGCCCCCCATGCTTCTTCGATCCCCCTACCAAAGTAGGCGCAATTTTATTTGCCTTCTCTTTCCAGGACTTGGCACCCTCCCACCCATTGACGGCCATCAAATCATACAACGCCTCACCAACCGTAGGTGGCGTAATGATCTCTTTTGGCCATGAAAAGAATTTCGCATACTCCGGCTTTAATGCTACCAATATCACCCTAGGCCGTAATTGCGGCACGCCATAGTCAGAAGCGTTATGCAATTTCCAAAAAGTTTCATAGCCCATACCGCTTAAGCTTTGATCAATTCCCGCTCTATATTCATCAAATTTTGGATCAAGCAGACCGGATACATTTTCAAGCATTACTGCCTTTGGGTTTGTTTTTCCAATAATTTTTAATGCTGCTGGAAACAAATCCCTTTCATCATCCTTACCCAGCTGCTTGCCTGCTTTAGAGAATGGCGGGCAGGGAACACCACCAGCAACTAGATCTACCCCTTTATATTCATGCGCCTCATACTCCGCAAAATCCTCAACACAACCTTCAAGAATTCGCTCCCAACCTAACTTGTGCTTTGCATTATTGAATTCAAGGGTTCTACATGCTGGCTTATCTATTTCGATCAATAGCTTATGCTTAAAACCTGCCTGATGCAGACCAAGGGCTTGACCTCCTGCGCCGGCACAAAGTTCTAAAGATGTATATTCGCAAGCCATATTTAGCCCTCCACTAATACTGTTTAAATATACAGCATTAATGGCAATAATCAAGTTTGAGGATGTCAATCTTACGCGTTTATTCGCACTTAACAAGCGCGTGAAGTGGCACCCAAGGGTATGACTTCGGCAACATCATTAGCAGAAGCTCCCGACGCAAGCCGCGATCTCATGACCAAACTGATAGATACACTCAGATCTCCAGCGTCCATTTCTGCAATACACGATTGGCCGGTGCAAATTATTTTACCCAGCCAGCCTGAGAAAACTTACTTTTAAGCCTGCCCACATGCGGGGGGGGGGCTGAACGCCAATAACAACGGCTCAAGCAAGCAACACCATCAATCCCGCACACCTTTCAACAAACCCTGCAAATTGCTACTCATTACTTTGCGCACATCGGCCTTCGGCAACACCGCAAACTCGCTGACGTAATCCAGTGGCTGCGGCAAGCCTTCAGGGTGAGGGTAATCGCTGCCAAACAGTATGCGCTCTACGGGAATTAGCTCGGCCAATTCACGAATATTGTCCTCGTAAAAGGGCACAACAAAAATATGTTTGCGAAATTGATCCACGGGGTGGCGCTTAAAGTAAGTTGGCATTTGGCCGTACACTCGCTCCAAACGCTGGAGTAATGGCGGCAGCCAATGGGCGCCGTTCTCGACCGAGGCAACCCGCACATTGGGAAAGCGCTCAAACACACCGTGGCAGATTAGTGCCGACAAGCTGTCGCTAATCGCCCGGCCCAGGGCATCTAAACAGGCTTTAAAGGGTGTAGGCTCAAAGGGAATCCACTCTTTAGCGCCACCCTCCCAGCGTCGGCTCATATCATCGTAGCCAGAATCTGAGGCGTGCAGGCATACAAAAATACCCGCCTCGTTGACTCGCGCCCAGAATGGGTCGAATTCGCGATCACCGGGTGAACGGCCACCTAACGGCCCCGGCACTGGTGCAGGACGAATACCGACAACCCTTGCCCCGCGCTGTAGTGCAATGTCCAATTCCTTTACCGCCAGATCGACATCTGACAAATTGATCATGGCCACAGGATAGAGGCGCTCGCTGCGCGCAAAACCCCACTCATCCTCCACCCAGCTATTAAGCGACGAAAATAATGCGGCGATAGACTCAGGCTTGTGGCCCAGTCGCGCCTCGACGACTGATGCCAAGGTTGGGAACACCATTGAAGCGTGTATACCCTGCTGATCTAATTCGGCTACTTTGCCTTTACCGGTGCGCCACGGCTCCGCTGGTGCCAACGGTTTGCCGCTGAGTTCACGCATACTCAGACCATCTTGATTTTGGCCCCGATACCATTTCTCGTGGGCACCCGGCGCGGCGACTACCGCAAAATCAGGATTGGGAATATAGTCAGTAATCACTCCGGCAATCGCCAATTTCTTGCGGCCATTGATTTCAATAAACTGAAAATCTTTAGCAAATTTTTTCGGCAGGTGGCGCAGAAATGCCTCTTCACTTTCGTAGAGATGGCTGTCGGCATCCCACACCGGAAAGTCGAGATTATCGGCGGTCATTTTGGCCGCCGCGCTGTCGCTGCTATCGTTCATATCAAACTCACTATCGTGTTATTTTCAAAGCGAAGAAATTCAGCTGGCCGCCCGCACTTCCATAAACCCATTGTCGATGGCCCGTACCTCGCGCCCTGCAACCGACACTCTAAAATAAATGCCCTCTGCTTCTCGCCACACTTCAGTACGCAGGGTTTCGCCGGGGTAGACCGGCGCGCTGAAACGGCAATCCATACTGAGCATCCGTGACGGCTCATTGTCGCAGCACAGTGTAATTAGGCTGGCACAAGCAACCCCAAAGCTGGCAAGACCTTGCAGGATTGGCCGCTCAAACCCTGCTTTTTTCGCGATTTCTGGGTCGGCGTGCAAAGGATTCATATCGCCGTTTAAGCGGTACAGCAAAGCCATCTGCGCCGAGGTCTGCTGCACGAGGGCGGCATCCGCAGGCCGTTCAGGGATTTGATGAGTAACTGGCTTGAGTTCTTGATTGCCGCCCATGCCACCATCGCCACGGCAGAATACCGTCTGCACCATGGTGCAATACAAGGTGCCGCTACCTTGATCGATCAACTGACGCTCAAAGTAAACCAGTGCGCCTTTGCCCTCGCCCTTGTCGATCACATCGACAATACGGCTGCGGGCCACAATATTGGCCTCACTTGGCAAGGCTTGATGCATCGTCATCGACTGGCCAGCGTGAAGAATTTTCACCCAGTCTAAGCCGCTGTCTAAATCCCGCGCCCAAAAGCCGGGATGGGCGAGGGTCATCGATAAGCTCGGCAGCACTTTTAAGTTTTTCTCGTAAACAAAATCCAGCTCTGCAAGATTCATAGGGTCGCTTCCCAAACCCAAGCTCAGCGCATACAGCTGGCAGTCTTTCGCCGTGTAGTACACGGTCTTTTCCGGCACCTTTAGGGCCAGTAATTTTTCATAGCTGGTCGCCATGTTATTTAGTTTCCTGTCAGTGAAGCTTGGCTCAGAAATTATTTGCCCTTAAAGCTCGGTTTGCGTTTTTCAAAAAACGCCTTAACCCCTTCCTGGTGATCTTCGCTAAGATACAGTGCGGGCTGGTAGTCCACCTCGGCGCGCAGGGCATCTTCCAGCGATCCAAAGCCCTTAGCATACGCAGCTTTAATCAGCGCGATGGGCATGGGCGCTGCACTGCAAAATGCCTCGGCGCGCTCAAAAGCCATTGTCAATGCGCCAGTTTTGGCGGCGCCATGGTCAATTAGACCTAGGGTTTGCGCAGTCGATTGGTCTAATACCTCGGCACTAAAAAATAATTGTTTGGCTTTAGGCACACCCACGCGCTGGGCCAAGGTCCACATAATCCCCATATCGGGAACCAGACCCACCTTATTGAACACTGCGCACATGGAGCTGCCTTCGGCGGCCACCACCACATCGCAGGCCAGCGCAAGTGACATACCCAAACCAAAGGCCACACCCTCGACAGCACACACCACCGGTTTTGGCCCCGCAGCGAGCAGCCGCACAATATGGTGGGCGTGCTCAATGCGCTGACGAGATCCGAGAATTGGTCGCTCAGCCTGCATGGCCGACACATCACCGCCGGCACAAAAGTGCTCGCCACGGCCACTTAAGACAATGGCTCGGCAATCTTCGTCGGCATGGGCTTCGCGCAGCGCATCGGCCAATAGCGTGGTCATTTCACGACTAAGGGCATTGCGGCGTTTGGGATTATTCAGCTCAATATGCGTAATGACACCCTGCTTGCGCAGAATAATGGGGCTGTCTGATGACGTGGATTCGCTCATGATCTTTCCCGATGTGAATTCTCATGTAAAAAAACGGCGAAACCATTGCCCAAGGCTAGACATGGTTCGCCGTTTTTAAGGCTTATTTATTTACCTTGAAAAACAGGCTTGCGACGCTCGCGGAAGGCGTTAATCGCCTCCTGATGGTCTTCGGTCTGACCGGCAATATGCTCGTAAGCCATGCCCGCATCCATCATGCTATGGGCCAATTGCTTTAGGGGAATATTCACCACTTGCTTGGTCCAGCGAATCGACTGCATTGGCATGGCCAACAGGCGATCACAGTAGGCATCTACTGCTGCATCCAATTCTTCAGGCGCAACTGCCTTGTGAATCAAACCCATCTCTTGGGCTTCTTTACCCTTGATGACTTCGCCGGTAAACAGATAGTGCTTGGCGCGGGCATAGCCCATCAGCTGTGGCCAAATGACACTGCCACCGTCACCGGCAATCAAGGCGACGTTATTGTGCGGGTCGCCAAACTTCGCCGCTTCTGTTGAGAAGGTGATGTCGGCCAAGAAAGACAAGGTGGTGCCCAAGCCAATCGCGTCGCCGTTGACCTTACAAATTACCGGCTTTTCGCAATCCAGCAAGGTGTACACAAAGCGCTTGGCTTCGCGAATGGTGCGGTGCATTAATTCAGGGTTGTCACGCAGTTTTTGCATATACTCCAAATCACCACCGGCAGTGAAGGCGCGACCCGCACCGGTCACCACAATAATTTCACTCTCCAAATCCTCGGCGGCGTCAAAGAACACCCGCGACAATTCTTTATGGCCAGTTTCGCTGAAGGCATTCAACTTCTCTGGGTTGTTCAAAATAATATTAAGCACCTTGCCGCGACGCTCAAACTTGAAGAATTCATAACGATCAAAAAAAGACATATTGCTCACTCCGTTGCGAGATTTTTATAATGTTGACTCAGTGCCTAAGACCAATGTTGCTTCACTGGACAAGGTGCCACCATTGCCATGAGAGACGGCGAGATTGGCGTTGGCGACTTGCCGCAGCCCTGCTTCACCACGTAATTGCATGCAGTTTTCTATTATCGTGAACAAGCCGTACATACCCGGATGGCAGCAAGACAAGCCGCCACCATTGGTGTTCACCGGCAAACTACCGCCCGGCGCAATAGCACCACCAGCAACAAAATTGCCACCCTCGCCCTTGGGACAAAAGCCTAAGTCCTCGAGGAATAAAATGGTGTTGATCGAAAACGCATCGTAAACATTGACCACGTCCATATCGGCGGGTTTATAGCCCGACAATGCAAAGGCGCGCTGACCCGACTCTGCCGCTGGGGTCACCGTGAGGTTTTCCATTTGGTCAACATTGGAGTGCCACACGGCAGCGGCGCCGCCCAATAAATACACCGGCTTTTTCACTAAATCTTTGGCGCGGTCAGCGCGGGTCATGACAATGGCCGCACCGCCGTCGGTAATCAGGCAGCAATCGGTTTTACGCAGCGGATCAGACACCATTCGTGAGCTGATGCAGTCTTCAATCGTCAGCTCGCCTTTGCCAAACATAAAGGCATCGGGGTTTAAATTTGCCCAGGCCCGCGCCGCCACAGCGACCTCAGCCAAATGGGTTTCAGTGGTGCCAAATTCATACATATGCCGCGCCGCTGCCAGCGCATATGACGACAGCGGATTCATCGGCCGGTAGGGCTTTTCATAGGGCGAGGCCTGACGCATCGACACCAAGCCACCCGCACCTGTGCGCTGGTTGCTGCCGTAGCAAATGAGCGCGGTATCGATATAGCCCATTTCTAGCAAGATTGCAGCGTTAATGGCGTGGGAGAAAAACGCCGAGCCACCAGTGCGGTTATTGTCGGTAAAACGCGGACGAATACCGAGGTATTCCGCCGCAGCCAAACCCGACAGCGCGTCATCGCCAGTACACACAAATAAGCCATCGACATCGCTTAATTTTAAATTGGCATCGGCCAAGGCTAGGTGCGCAGAGCGCGCCACCAAGTCCATGGCTTTATAGCCGTGGGCCTCGCCCATGCCAAAGGTGGCAGCGCCGACAATCGCGGATTTCCCTCGGGGAAATTTTTCCATACTACTTCTCCTAAAACTTTTTTATCCGCGTGAACGCGCTAGACCCAAGGCTTGCTCGGCGACCAGGCTACGCTGAACTTCGCTGGTGCCGCCGTAAATGGTGGTGCCAATAGACTGCCGGTAGCCGACCTCGAGATGGCCAAGGCCATCGCGCTGCTGAACCACACTGTAAGGCGCGCACATATCCATTAAATCGTCGGCGTCGCGCTGATAGTATTCGGTGGCAAACAACTTCGCCATCGGCCCCCAGTAGCGATTGTGAATACGTTCTGACATACACCATATGGCGCGATAACACAGCAAGGTAGAGACTTCTAAATGCACTTTAGCGCGCGCCAAGCGGCTGGCCGTTTGATTGTCTGCCAATAGGGCCTGACCATCACGCTCAGCGGCAAGCGCCCACTTCTCGGCGGCGTGGAATGCGGTGACATGACCGTGGCGATATTGATCTGCGGAGCCGTGCTCCATCTCTAAGGTAGAGGCCATGACTTTAAGGCCGCCATCCACCTCGCCAACCAAATATTTGGCGGGCAACTTCACATCACTAAAATACACAATATTCGTGCGTTCATCTTGCAGCGTGTGCACGGCATGGACTTCAATACCGGGTAAATCCATCGGCACCAAAAACACACTCAAGCCCTTGTGCTTGGGTTTATCGGTATTGGTTCTGGCCAATAAAAAGCAGTAGTCGGCGAGATTGGCGGCGGTGGTAAAAATCTTCTGGCCGTTAATCAACCAATCGCCATTTTCCTGGGCTTCAGCGAAGGTTTTTGCGGCAAACACATCGCAACCGCAGGACGGCTCAGTAAAGCCCATGCAGGCCAATGATTCACCAGAGCCGAAGCGTCCCAAGGACTCAGCCTTAGCCTCCTCGGTGCCAAATAGCATGACGATCTGCGCCACCTGATTGGTAATGGGGGCAGTCACATGCTCCCAACCCTCGGCCTCGATCACTGCGACCATCGCCGCTTGCTCATAAGCACTTTTGCCAAGACCGCCGTATTCCGCAGGCCAATGGGGAAACAACATACCTTCTTTGGCGGCGAGTTTATTAAACTCAGGGTGAAACCCATCCACCGAATGGTGGGCGTGGGCGCGCAACTCCGGGGTCATATGCTTGGCAAAAAACGCGCGGGTTTGTTCGGCAAAGGCATCGGCGTCGGCGCCCAAGCTGTAATCCTGATGATTTTCACCGGCATCGACAAGTTTGGTCACTGGCGCAGCGGCGCGCTGCGCTGGCCACAAGCGGTCGGCAACAGCTATTAACACACGCTGCGCGTCTCCAGCACAGGCTGGCCAGGCTTTGGCGCGACGATAATACATTTGAATATCGTATTCCAAAGACACACCGTAGCCACCAAAGGTGCGCAGCGCCTTGGCCATGGCCTTAGAGCTGATTTCTGCCGCCCACCAAAAGGCCATGGCCACACTTGCGGCGGCATCACCGCGCCCTGTTGCCAGCGCCCACACGGCTTTGCGGGTCAGCAGTTGTGCGCCCTCAGCTTGCGAAATAGCATCAGCCAAGGGATGTGAAATACCCTGAAAGCTGGAAATCGGCACACCAAATGCCTTGCGCTCATTGGCGTACTCCGCCGCAAGGCGTAAACCTTGCTCGGCCAAACCACTGAGCGCGGCGGCGCATAACACCCGCCACTCATCGCAGGCGGCGGTAAATTCGGCCATTGCCTCGGCACCTTCAGCCACGATGTAATCACTTAAGTTTACCGCTTCATTTAACAATGCCAGCGCGCCACTACCTAAATTGGCAACAGAGCTAAATTGCGCTTTGCCCAGCAAATACACCGCATTGCTATCGGCGAGCAGAACATAATCGGCCACAGCGGCGCCATTAATCGGCATTTGGCGATTACAAAACGATTGGGGCAAAAAGGTGATCAATGCGCCTTCGGCAAGTTCTGTTAGCGCTGCTGAAACGACATCACCGCCAAATTGCGCCAGTAAACGCGACGCAGCCATGTGTTCAAACAAGGGCACTGAGGCGAGGTGTCGCCCCGCCTGCTCGGCGACCAGCACTGCGTCTAACAAGCTGCTGCCTAAGCCACCAGCCTCTTCCGGCAAACGCATTAAATTTAAACCCATATCTTGTAACTGCTGCCATAGGCCGGGATCGAAACCAGTGGCTTCGGCGGCACGCACGCGCTCACCACTAGACTCAGCGGCAAATAAGCGGGCCACTGATTCCTGCAACATGTTTTGTTCATCAGTTAAATACAAGTTCATTGCTGTTATCGGTCTCTATGCAAACATTGCAATAGATAATAAACTAACATATATTCAGTTTTCAAGTAGCAGTTTTACGCAGCTGCAATAAAAACCCAACACCACACAGATAACAAAGAGAGATAATTGTGAGAAACCACGTGCCTTTTACACTTGCTGACACGCTGGAAGACAATGCTCAGCGCTTTTCCGATCAAGCCGCCTACTTATTGGACGGCAATAGCATTACGCACCGTCAGCTTCTAGACCGCGCCAAGCGCATTGCCTCTGCCGCCGAAAACAGCGGCCTGCAACGCCAAGACCGCGTTGGCGTATTGTCGATGAACAATCTCGCTTACGGCGAGCTGATGGCCGCCTGCCAGTGGAGCGGATTGATCTTATCCACGGTTAACTTCCGCCTTGCCGGGCCTGAAATTGCCCACATCATCAATGACAGCACCCCTAGCATACTGTTCTTTGAAGCCCAGTACAGCGAGCTGCTTGCTGGTCTTCGCGAACAATTACCCAGCATAAAAACCTATGTCTGCATCGACGGCCACGTTGACTGGGCCAGTGACTACGAAGCCTTTATCGCCACCGGTCAGCCCGAAGGCTCGAGCTTTCGCGCCCGCGAAGAAGATATTGCCGCACTCATCTACACCAGTGGCACCACCGGCAAACCCAAAGGCTGCATACTCGGCCAGCGGGAAATGCGCCTCGGCGCGCAGACCATGTCGGTGGAAACCCGCTCTGGGCCAAACGACCGTATTTTATTGGTCATGCCGCTGTTCCACATCGGCGCCATGGCGATGGGCATGGGCATTCACTTTCGCGGGGGCACAGTGGTACTTCACCGCCAATTTGACCCCGCAACGCTACTTAAAGCAGTCAATGACGACGGCGTTAGCATCCTTCATTTGGCGCCAACATTAGTACAGATGGTTCTCGACCACCCTAACTTACAAGATTGCGATTTCAGCAAGCTCCACACCATAGTGTACTCGGCAGCGGCCATGCCCCTGCCCCTGCTCAAGCGCGGCATGGACTTACTCGGCCCGATCTTTATTAATCTCTACGGCCAAACCGAGGTCTTTAGCTCGGGACTGCTGCGCGAGCAACACCGCCCTGACGGCAGTGAGCAGGAAAAGCGCTGGCTGACCTCAGTAGGCCAACCCTTTCCTGGCACCCGGGTTCGCATAGAAGATGACAATGGCAATATTTGCCCGCCCGAAGTCGCCGGTGAAATTGTCGTGCAGTCCACCGCCATGGCCAGGGGTTACTGGAATAATCACAAGGCCACCCTAGAGACCTTCCGCGATGGCTGGTGCTATACCGGCGACGTTGGTTTATTTGACGAAGACGGCATGCTGTATCTGGTTGACCGTAAAAAGGATGTGATTATTTCCGGCGGTGAAAACATCTACTCCCGCGAAGTGGAAGACGCCATTCTCAGCCATAAGGCCATTAGCGAGTGTGCGGTTATCGGTTTGGCAGACGAAAAATGGGGCGAGTCGGTTTGCGCCGTTGTCGTAATGCGCGAGGGTGAGCGCCTGACCGAGGCCGACGTCATAAGCCATTGTCAAACCATGATCGCCAGCTACAAAAAACCGCGCACGGTGATTTTTGCCGACAGCATTCCCAAAATGCCCACGGGCAAAATCGACAAAGTAAGCCTGCGTAAACTCTACTGCTAGGAACGGCGAGGCGATGAAAGCATTCGATTTATTAGGGCAAAGCGCGCTGCTCATCAATGAGTGTCAACGCGGCCTGCTCGAGGCGGAGCACAGTGTGCTTCCCGCCATTACTGAGCACGCCACGGCGCGGCAAATAGTGCCCAAAATCGCCGCACTCGCTGCAGCATTTCGGGAGCGCGGTCTGCCGGTGATTTACATTAACGTAGAACACCGCGCCGACTTCGCTGGGGTCAGCATCAACAATCCCGCCGTGGCCTATATTCGCCACAAAAAAGGGCTTATTGAAGGCAGTAGCCAAGTTGAAGTTGTCGCTGAACTCGCCCCCCAAACGGCAGATCATACGGTTCGCCGATACTCCGGCATGACCGCCTTTTACGGCAATCAGCTGGAGTCTTTGCTGCACAACCTCGATTGCAAGTGCTTGGTACTGGCAGGGGTCTCGACCAATGCCGCCGTGCCCGGCATGTTATTGGGCGGGCTGGATCGGGGCTATCAGATCATTATCCCAGAAGACGCCATTGCCGGCTCAGGTCAAGAAGCACACGACGCCATTATCAAACACATGCTGTCGCCACTGGCGACCATGACCACCAGCGCAAGCCTCATTAGCGCACTAAATCCACCCGACTAACACCAGCAAAAAATAGTTAGAACATTAATTTTTAGCCACTTGATTGACAAGAAAGCCATTTGCGAAGATTATATCCACAGCGTTGATTTAAATACCGCACAGCTTTAAAACCAATAAACAGGAAGCCACCCCATGAGCGCCCGACAGTTAATTGAAAAGTTACCCCAGGTTTTTCTACCGGAAATAGCCGGCGACGCCAACGCCATTTTTCAGTTTCAAATTAGCGAACCCTGCTACCTCAGCATTCAGAACAAACGCTGCACTTTTGCGCTGGGCCAAGCAGCGGCCCCCAGCCTGACACTTACCGCCGACGATGAAGTAATGCAAAAAGTTCTCCGCGGCGAGACGAATGGCATGGTCGCAGTCATGACCGGCAAAATGAAAACCCACGGCAACCTTAAGCTCGGCCAAAGCATGACCACCTTTTTTGACCTAGACGTACTTACCGGCGCCAGCGCCCCCGCTACCAAACCAAGCTGGCTCAAGCGCAGCCTGAGTAAACTTCGCCCCGCAAAGAGCCCCAGCCCAGCAGCAATGACCACGGCAAACCCTGCGGCGATGCCCGAAGATAGCGCCGCTGGCGGCTGCCCTTTTCAGCATGGTCAGGATCAAGTAGCAGGCGATGGCTTTGTCGACAAACTGCTATATATGGTCACCCCAGTTGATCCACCAGGCGATGTACGCAACCCCTACCCCGATTGGGCTGAGCGTCGCCGCAGCAAGCGTGTTGAAATTGAAACCGACCGCTACGGCAAAGACGCGGGCACCCTTATTTATCTTTACGGCCACGCTGAAGTAATCGAATGCCTACACAACAACGAGGATTTCTCTAGCAGCATTCTGCAGAACATGTATTCGAGTGTTATGGGTGCTCACATTCTGGTTGGCATGGACGAACCCGCCCACGCTGGCTACCGCAATCTCGTTGCCCCAGCCCTGCGCCCGAAACTGCTGACCAAATGGGAAGAAAGCCTAATTCAAGTAGTGGTCGATGAGCTGATCGTCAAACTTAAAGCCAAGGGCAATAAAGCCGACTTAGTGGCCGACTTCACCTTTGCCTACCCCGCCCGCGTAGTCGGTCAGGTCATTGGTCTACCCCAAGATAATTTTGAGCAATTCCAACAATGGGCCATGGGCATTTTAGAAGGTGCCGCCGACCCCGACAAAGCCGCAGAATGCGCTAAAGAAGTCCGCGCCTATCTGGCTCCCTTTATTGAAGCGCGCCGCACTGACCGCCGCGAAGACATGATCAGCGAGCTGGTTCACGCCGAAATAGACGGCCAAAGACTGAACGACGAAGAGATCTACTCCTTCTTACTACTGCTATTACCGGCGGGTATCGAAACCACCTACCGCGCCCTGGGTAGCATGCTCTTCCATTTACTCTCTAATCCCGAGCAACTCAACGACGTTCGCAATGACCGCAGCTTAGTGAATAAAGCATTCGAAGAAACCTTGCGGGTCGATCCGCCAGTGCAACTAACCCCCCGTGTCGCCCTGCGCGAAAGTAAAATAGGCGACACCATTATCCCCGAAAATGCAGTGGTGCTGCCGCTGCTCGGCGCGGCCAACCGCGACCCTGCATTTATCAGCGACAACCCCGAGAGCTACAACCTTCACCGTTCGCCGCTGCGTCACGTTACCTTTGGCAATGGCGTCCACACCTGTATTGGCTTGCATTTAGCGCGCTTAGAAATCAAAATTGCCCTCAACAAGCTACTCGATGCCCTGCCTGGCCTGCGCTTTGACGACGACGAAGTCATCAAACGCGACGCTCATATTCGCGGCAAAAGCTTCCGTAGCCCCACAGCACTACCGGTAATCTGGGATAATGACTAATGCCAATAAAATCGGCTGACACTGCGACACTTAAAACCGCCGTACAGCCAAGTAAACGGGGTCGTCGCCGTCGCGACGACACCCCTACCCCGAATCGTGCCGACCTTGTTAATGCCGTGCTCACTATTGAAAAACGTGACGGCCCCGGCAGCTTGTCCATGCGCAAACTCGCCAGCGAAGTAGGTGTCTCCGCTCGCCTTCTCTATACCATGGTCAAAAACAAAGAGGAGCTTTATGATCTCGCGGTAAACTCCATACTCACGCAATGGCAGGTTCCCGCAGCGACACTAGCATGGCAGGAACGTTTCTCAACCTTAACCAAAACCGGTCTTGAACTGTGCATGACCTACCCCGAACTCGCACGCCACGCCTTGCGCTATAGCTTGGAAAACAAATACCCTGAAAGCGCTTACCGCCTGCTCGATGAGATTAACACCTACTTCAAAGAGGCGGGCCTCAACAACAGTGAAGCCAGGCAGGTACAAATGCTCGTCAACGCACTGCTGCTAGGCGCGCTAGACCTCACTCATCATTATCAAAATGACGAACAGCCTAAACTGATGGCGGAATTTTACAAAGCATTGGACATCGCTTTTGCACATATTTTAAAAGGCGTGCGCCTCGGTTGATCCAGTATATCCCCTGAGCGTTCGCAGCAACTTCAGGGCTGTGACCAAGCCCCGCCGTAACTTAGCCACAAGCCAAACCCGGTACTCACACCGTCCAACCACCATCAACATTTAATACCTGCCCGGTAATAAATTTGGCGCGCTGAGACGCTAAAAACAGCACCGCTTCCGCGATATCGTCAGCTTCACCTAAACGCCCTAATGGCGTGCTTTGAATTGCCCCATCAACAAAGTTCTGGGGCACATCTCCCGACTCAAGTCCGGCCTGGGTAATACCCGCATCGATCACCCCCGTACCAATCACATTTGCGCGCACTGCATAGCGCCCCTCTTCCCGTGCTATGCCACGCACTAAGGCGGCGATACCGGCCTTGGGCACCACTGACAAGGCGTCTTTGACCGGCCATTTATCTAGGCCGCAACTGCAACAGGCAACGTATGCGCCCTTCAGCGCTCGCATATGGGGCAAGGTGTTCTGCACCACATTAAAAAAGCCCATCACGTCGCTTTGCAAATGAAAATTCATCCGCTCTGGCTCAATCGCGCCAATATAACGCAGATAAAGAGGCGCGCCCGCCGAATACACTACCGTATGAATACCGCCATGACTTTCGGCAATAGATTCAACCACGCTACTAATAGCCGCGCTATCCATTAAGTCCATTTGATAGGCTTTAACCGAATAGTCGCCGCCAGCATGTTCGGCTTCTAAAGCCGCAGCCGCCGTCGAGTTAGTATTATAGGTAAACGCAACCGATGAACCATTGGCAGCAAGCTTGGCAACTATCGCGCGGCCCAAGCCGCCGGTGCCGCCCACAACGAGCGCCACGCCAACTAGCGGAAATTGTTCACTCTGGATTTTTGACATATAAATTTCCAATATCACCATGCGGCAATAAAAAAATGAGTGCTAAGAACGCACTTAGCAGCCTTGAAAAATCAACTGTGCTAAGTGCGTATCACTGCGATGAATGCTTAGTTACGTGCGCCGCCTAGCAAGCCTCGGAGATTCGTGGACATAATTTTTTCAATAGCCGCAGAATCGAGATTAGAAAACTCTTGGTAATAATCCAGAGGCTGGGGCAAGCCCTCGGGGTGGGGAAAATCACTGCCAAATAAAATTCGCTCTACCGGTAGCAAGTTTGCCAACTCACTCATATTGTCTTCATAAAAAGGCACAACAAATACATGCTTGCGGAATTGCTCAACGGGATGCTCTGCAAAATACCTGGGCATTTGACCGTATACCATTCTTAGACGATGCAGCAACCCACCTACCCAGTGCGCCCCATTTTCAACCGAGGCCACCCGCACATTCGGAAAGCGCTCAAACACACCGTTGCAAATTAACGCCGACAAACTATCGCTAATGGCACGCCCCAAGGGATCCAAACACGCCTTAAAGGGTGTCGGCTCGAAGGCGATCCACTCTTTACCGCCGCCCTCCCAACGTCTACTTAAATCGTCATAGCCCGAATCCGAGGCATGTAAACACACAAAAATACCGGACTCATTCACCCGCGCCCAGAACGGATCAAATTCCCGATCACCCGGAGAGCGGCCACCCAATGGCCCCGGCACGGGTGCAGGACGAATCCCCACCACTCTCGCGCCCCGCGCCAATGCCAACTCTAACTCCTGCACCGCGAGCGTCACATCTGACAAATTAATCATCGCCACTGGGTAGATACGATCACTTCGCGAAAAGCCCCACTCGTCCTCAATCCAACTATTTAAGGATGCAAACAAGGCCGCAATCGCTTCCGGCTTATCCCCTAGGCGCGCCTCCACTACTGAGGCGAGGGTCGGAAACACCATTGAGGCGTGAATACCTTGCTGATCTAACTCTTGTAATTTTCCGCGCCCGGTACGCCATTGCTCCGGTGGTGCAAGGGGCTTACCGCTAAGCTCACGCATACTTAAACCATCGGTATTCTGGCCGCGATACCATTTTTCGTGGGCGCCGGGCGAGGCCACTACGGCAAAATCCGGGTTGGGAATATAATCGCTTATCACCCCTGAGATCGCGAGTTTTTTGCGACCATTAATATCGATAAATTGAAATTCTTTAGCAAACTTCTTTGGCAAATGCCGTAGAAATGCTTCTTCTGACTCATAGAGATGGCTGTCAGCATCGTAGACCGGAAATTCAATTTCTTTAATTATTTTATTCATACTAAAACCTCCAAAATTACGTAAATGTATGAGCAGACAATCGCTCAATTAAAATCAAAATAGTCGTCAACACTGGCTAAATTCCGCAAATGGGCAGACGGCGTGCCGAGCAGATGATTGAAAACCGTAATAGCCCTAAAGTAATGACCGATAACAAACTCCTCGGTTAAACCAATTGCGCCATGTAGCTGTATACCCTGGGCGGCAATAAAGGACGTGTTTTTGCCAACGATGTATTTCGCTTCAGACACAGCAACTAAACTACTTCCCGCTGCGCTAGCCACAAGACTGATCGCGCTATGCACACTCGCCCTGGATTCCTCAAGAGCAATTTTCATATCAGCAATTCGATGCTGCAAACTTTGGAACTTAGCAATGGGCGAATTAAACTGCTTGCGAATTTTCAAATATGCGACAGTTTTCGTTATTATGGCTTCGGCCACGCCGATGGCGGAGGCGCACATCCCCAACAAGGCAATACTCTCACAGTGCATTTTGGCAGCCGACACTTGCGCCCCCGATGCCAGCAGCGCACTTGCTGGCAGCGCAGTTTGATTAAACGCTGGCCTTGCCGACGTTGATTCATCCAGCAAAGTAACGGGCGCCAAACTCAAACCAGCCGTCTCCGTAGGAATTGCAAACAGCGCTGGCTCGACGACGCCATCGATTGTGAGCTTCGCCGCCACTAAAATATGGGTTAAATGGCTTGGGCCGTATACACTCGCCCCCGCCCCAGACAAGACAAAATCACCATTACTAAGTTGACTAGCAACAATCTCAATATCGGTCGCTAAAATACCCTGCAGAGCGACGGACACAATGGCATCACCACTGAGCACACGGCCTAACATGGCCAAACAGCTGTCATTTGCGATATTCGCCAAGAGTGAAGTCGGCGCCATCGCTAGCGCCCAGTAGGGTTCTAACAACATCGCCTTGCCTAATTCTTCGGCAATCAAACAGGATTCGATTAAGCCACCGCCGAAGCCACCAAAGCGCTCGTCCAAGCCCGCAGCAAGCCAACCTTGCGCAGCCATATCAGCCAATACTTTTTCACCGCCCGCTGCCGTCGCAATATAGTGGCAGCGCTGATCAAAGCCGTACTCCCGCTCTACATAGCGACGCACACTATCGCGCAATAAAACTTGTTCTTCATTTAGTAAAAAATTCATAAACTGTCACCAATACCTGACTCAAAACTTTCCAAGCATTGCGCCAGCAATAATATTTCGTTGAATTTCATTACTCCCCCCGTAAATCGTTGTTGCTCGTCGGTATAGGTAATCGGCAGCCACACCATGCGCAATATCCGGGCCCGCCGGGTAATGCTCAGCCCTTGTTGCCAAATAACGAGGAAAATATACTGCGCCATAGGAACCTAAAGCCTCCATCATTAAGGCCCCGATCTCCTGTTGCATCTCCGAACCCTTAATATGGAGAATTGAACCCGCCTCCCATGCCGACAGCGGCTCTCCGGCCACTTCGTGCTGCTCACTCATGGCCCGCAAGGTCATGTATTCGAGCGCATTTAGCCTGGCGCTAAGCTCGCAAATTTTTTCTCGAAAAGCAGCACTGGCAAGCAATGGCTGCGCACCATCTATCGATTCGGCAGCAATCACTTTCAACTTATTCAATAGCGCCTTATTACGCGGTATTTCCGCACTCCACGCCCGCTCATTCTCAAGCAGAAATTTCGCGTAAGACCAGCCCTTACCCACCTCGCCAATAAGGCCACTGAGTGGTACCGCAACGTCCTCAAAGAAAAACTCATTTAAAGTGTGGCCTTTCTCTATTGAGTGGATCGGCCGCATTGTTATGCCCGGCGAATCGGCCTTTACAAGGAAAAAGGAAATACCCTGCTGCGGCTTTACGGTCTTATCGGTCACGGCCAATAAAAACAACCAATCAGCAAACTGACCAAGGGTTGTCCAAGTCTTATGACCATTGACGATATAATGGCTGCCATTAAACTCGGCACTGGTTTTTAAAGACGCAAGATCAGAACCCGCATTCGGTTCCGAAAAGCACTGCCCCCACCAAGTCTCGGCGTTACGTATTCCCGGAAGATGTGTCTGCTTCTGTTCTTCGCTGCCAAAGGTATAAATTATCGGCGCAACCAAAGACAAGCCCACTATCGGTTTTTGCGGCGCCCCAGCGCGCATACACTCCTCATCAAAAACCAATTGCTGGGTCGGACTCCATCCGGTGCCACCGTATTCCTGAGGCCAACTCGCTGCCGACCAACCCTGCTTCGCCAAGATTTTCATCCATGCAATAACATCCGCCTTGTCTTCGTGATAGGCGCGCAAACCCCGTTCAGCCATCGCGGCTGGTAGATTTTCTGCTATAAAGTGCCGAATCTCTTGCCTAAATTCTGCTATTGATTCGTCAATACTCAAGTCCATATCTGCCTCAAATTTTTAAAAAATACATTCACTCGAACATTTTTTTCACGTCCACCAGTAGCACCTTCATTGTTGAGGTTCTGGGCAGACTATCTACGATCAACCATTTAGCCGGTATTTGATAGGACAGCAGGCGCGCTCGGGCATGGTGTTCTATTTCGGCAATGCTTAGTTCACAATCCCTCGCCAATTCGATGGCAGCAACAGGCACCTGACCTAGGGTGTCGTCATTAATGCCTACCACCGCAGCATCCAATACCGACGGGTGCTCCCGCAGGGACGCGACAACGTGCTCTGGTAGAATTTTGAAACCACCGCGATTTATTGCGCCGTCACCACGGCCCTTGATAAAAACAAAGCCATCACTGTCTATTGCCGCTAAATCTGTGGTGCGAACCCATTCATTGCCCAGCGTCGCTACGCGAGCCTCTAGCCAGCCGGTTTCATCTACCGGCAAGACACACTCGGTATCAACATCGATAATACGCACCTCGACACCGGCAATTGGCTTACCGGTACTGCCCATTTTTGTCAGGCCAAACTCCTTACGGAGTTGCAGCGTCCAACTAATAATGGTTCCACAAAATTCCGTGGCACCATAAGCCCATAAAATGGGTATGCCATAGCGCTGTTCAAAACTGTTCTGTAAGTCTGGCTCCAGCGGCCCAGCGCCACCAGAAATCACCTGAATACTGCTGAGCTGGTCTTTGCCAACGTCGGCATCGAGTAGCGAGCGCAAAATTGCTGGCTGCACAAAGAGTATTTTGGGTTGATACTGGCTAACTGCGGCCAACCAATCGTCGAGCTTAAATTTTTCGAGCAACGCAATTGGGCGCTGTAGCACGCTTGCGGTAACCAGCTGACAAAGCCCACCGATTGTGCCAAATGGCCAGCTAACAATGTCCGCTGATTTAGCTACCTCAGGGCCAACCGCTAAGATGCTGTCTAAGGCGCGCTGAACAACCGCAAAGGGCATGGTGGTGCGCTTCGGTGCTCCGGTCGTACCACTACTCAGCACCTCAAAGCCCGCACTCGCCCCAGCGCAGCGATGGTCTTGCCTTTGACGGTAATCGCTATAGACCCGGCAAGAAGCACCCTGACTGTCTGGCAACACCACTGCCAATGCCTGATTTTGCCGAACCGCCACCGCCAGCTCTGTAGTCCAGTCATCCGCATCGACAATCAGCACCCCAATTTTAAGCGCGCTAATATCACGCGCCATGGCGACCGAAGATTGATAGGCATGAACCATGGTCACCGTGCGGTTTTGCGTAATCATACCGAGTATTACCGCCGCGTGTTGGGGGCGATTTCTCGCGATCAAAGCAATATTTACCCCGGCGTTAACTTGCTGGTCTTGCAACGCCGTCTCAATTTCTTTAACGATTACCGCCGCCTCTGACCAGTACCAATCCTGCCCATAAAAGCTTAATAGCCTGGCCGTATTGTCTGGCTGCAATAATGCTGCGAGCTTGCCTTTAACATCCGCCATTAATCACCTCTCAATCGGTTTTTATCAGCTCCAAGAGCGAATCGGAGTTTAGTTCTTGCTGGAGCGCTCGCATAAATTTTCCGGCGTCGGCGCCATTGATTACGCGGTGATCATAACTAAGGGACAATGGCAGCATATACTTCAAAACAGGGTCTTTACCTGGCTCAAAGCACTGTCGATACTCCGCTCTGGAAACGCCAATAATAGCGACTTCCGGCGCGTTAATTATTGGCGTGAATCCAGTGCCGCCCAAATCACCCAGGGAGCTGATGGTAATCCCGCCGCCTGACATTTCCCCCAGAGATAAGCCCCGCGCGCGGGCCTTGCTGGAGAGCTGCGTAGCCTGCTCGGCAATCTCCCCAACACTGAGCCGATCACAGCCATTCACGACTCCAACCACCAAGCCTTTATCCGTGTCTATCGCAATACCAATATTGTAGTAATGCTTTAAGACCACATTTTCGCCAGAGTCATCTAGCGAGGAATTAAACACCGGATAGCTACGCAGAGCGCCAACCATGGCCTTTATGAGTAGCGGCAATAAGGTTAATTTCGCCTCGGGAAAACGCGTATTCCACGCCCGCCGTTTTGAGTCTACTAACGTAATATCGATGCTGTCGTGGTGTGTTACATGGGGAATAGCCAAGGCGTTGCGCGTTAGCAATTTGCCACCAATGAACTGATTTTTCGGCAACGCCTTTACCGATACCTCGCCGAACACCCCGTGGTCTATTTGGGGCATGGGTGGTAGCGATGAAAAATAATCCGCCATTAAACCAACTCTCCGAGAATCGCACCCACATCGTAAACGCCATCGGCGGGGGCAATGATCTTTAAGGTTCCCGAGCCTGGCGCGGGAACATCTTGAACCGATTTATCACTTTCCAGTGCAAACAGTAAATCGCCCTCCTTGACTTGCGCGCCGTCAGCAACGAGCCACTCGGCAAGTTTGCCTTCACTCATTGAAAAGCCGATTTTCGGCATCAGTATTTTTGTGGTCATGATGTTTTCCTCAATAGCCAATGCTCAATCTACTCAAGTGTCTTCCGCACTTCTCTCTCTAAATCCTGTTCACTCGACATAAATGCCAACTCCAAAGGCCTGGAGTAGGGAACTGGACACGAAGGCGCGCCCACGCGCCTAACTGGCGAGATCAGCTGCCCCCAAAGTTCTTCCTGCACCACCGCCGCGATTTCGGCGCCAACCCCAAACGCCCTAACCGCTTCATGATTAATAATGAGTCGGCCAGTCTTTTTAACCGACGCCAAAACGGTTTCTTTATCCCAGGGGCTGATGGTACGTAAATCGACGACCTCTATTTCAATGCCCTCGCCGCTGAATTTTTCCGCAACCGCCAACGCAACGCCAACCTGTGGCCCATAGCACACCACGGTAAGATCCTTACCAGGCCTAACAATATTGGCCTTGCCGAGGGGTATTCTTAGGTTCTTCTCTGGTGCATCACCTTTCTGGGCGTAGGCCAAAAAATTCTCAATAAAAATACAGGGATCATTATCAAATATGCATGACTGCAATAAACCATAAGCCTCCGCCGGACTTGAGTAAGTCACTATCTTTAAGCCCGAGGTGTGAGCAAACCAAGCCTCTAAGTAATCCGCATGCTGACCGGCAGTGGATAAACCCGCCCCGGTTGCCATGCGAATGGTGAGTGGCACCTGAGTTTGGCCGCCAGACATAAAACGCAATTTTGCCGCGTGGTTGACGATCATATCCATGGCCACGGTGGCGAAATTCATCATCATTATTTCAACAATAGGTCGCATACCCGCCATCGCAGAGCCGATGCCAGCGCCAACAATTGCTTGTTCAGAGATTGGTGTGGAACGTACGCGGTGGTCGCCAAACTTTGTAGAAAGACCGTGAGTCACCCCCGCAACACCACCCTCTTCTGGGTCGGCAACATCTTCACCCAAGACAATGATGTTATCGTCAAACGCCATGGCATCTGCCATTGCTGAGTTCAATGCTTCTACGGTGGTGATTTGTCTGTTTGTTGATTCCATAACTGTGTCCCTCATTATTGCGCAGCCGCTAATACGTCAATGTTCAGTTCGTCCATATCTGGCCAAGGCGCCGCTAAGGCATTCGCTATTGCGCTCTTCACTTCTTTATCGACTGCCGCCTCATACTCGGCCAATTCCTGCTCGCTGCTATAATCTTGTTCAATGAGCCAAGCCCTAAACTTCGGCACTGGATCTTCAGCCATGGCTTGTGCTTTCTCGCCTTTATCCATATAGCCGTCTTGATCACCAAACACGTGACCAAAGAATCTGAAGGTCATCGCCTCAATAAGAGTTGGACCATCGCCATTGCGCGCCCGATCAATTGCGGTTTTTGCAGCTTGATACATCGCCACAGGATCATTGCCATCGACATGTATACCCGGCATATCGTAGGCCGCAGCGCGGTCAGAAATTTTTGTTACGGCCGTGGCTTTTTCAAATTTGGTGTGCTCGCCGTAGCGGTTGTTTTGACAGACAAACACCACGGGTAATTTCCAAATAGACGCCATGTTTAGCGCTTCATGAAAAGCGCCGATATTGGAGGCGGCATCACCAAAATAGGCGACACAAACCTTGTTCTCTTTGCGTATTTGATACGACAGTGCAAGACCATTGGCAATGGGCAAGCTGGAGCCAACAATGCCAGTGGTTAACATACAGCCGCTGCTAGGATGGGTAATGTGCATGGGGCCGCCCTTGCCCTTACACGTGCCGGTCGCCTTACCTGCATACTCACCCCACAGTTCTGACAAGGGCACGCCCTTGCAAACCATGTCATGCATGCCCCGGTATATGGTGCAAATAGTGTCCTCATCACTCAGATTAACCGACACCGCCGCAGGTATAATTTCTTGACCACGGGGCGAATAATAAATCATTGGCAAACTGCCATTCATAATGACTCGACGCGCGTTCTCATCATTTATTTTTGCAAGAACACTCTTTTTATACATATCGACGAGTATTTCTTTATTCGGAATATCTTGACTTGTCATGTTATAATTCCTCTCTTTTTCGTGTAATCACTTGGAACTTGCTGCTTGCTATGCCTATAGAGCCTGAACTATCCGATACTCAGAAAAATATTATTAACGAAGCTGAAAAACTCTTTGCCAACCGAGGCTATTACGGTGTCTCGCTGCGAGACATCTCCGGCAGCTGCGGAATTTCCCTCAACCTTATTCGTTATCACTTTGGCTCAAAAGACGACCTTTTTCGTTTTGCGATTCAACGCAGAACAAAAACGATGAATCGTATAATGCTGTCCTCTCTAAACAAAAATATTCAAGCCGCACAGGGCGAGCTGTCGATCTACACTGTTGTGTCTGCCTATGTCACCGCATTTGACGTTCTGAATTCAAAAAAGCATAAATGGCGCAATTATTTAAAACTCCTTATTCACTGCGACAGCCTCACTGACAAACCAGAATTAATTAAAGGCTTACGTCAGGCCTATCAAATTGTTTTTGAAAGTTATGTTTCTGCCTTTGAACGTTGTGGCTTGAGTAACAAAAATGCCAATCTGGCGGTCTATTTTATGCACACGGTTGTCGGCCAATCAGCAGTTGAAGTTTATTCAATATCTCACCTGTCAAATAATGTATGCGACCCCAATAACGACCCTAGCCACACGGATCAAAAAATTCGCTTTATTGCCAACGGGCTTTTAACACTCACTGATTAGCCATTGACTGACACGCATGCTTGGCCGCCCGCCTGCCGGAATAAACGCAGTCTGCGAGTGATGTACCACTAATATAAAACCCCGCAGGGATACCTACCGCGCAGCGCCCAACCGCATACAAGCCTTGAATAACACGTCCATTTTCATGTAAAACAGCACCGGAATGCTCCTCAACTTTTAAGCCCCCCATCGGAATAGAAGGACAGGGAAATAACTTATTTTTTGTCGATAAGTTCAAGGCGTAATACGGTCCACTTTCGATTTTTTGCAAATACGCGCTCGACTTTTCAAGGGGGTCTAGCTCTTTAGCCACAATATTATTGTAGGCCGAGACCGTAGTGCTAAGACCGGCTTCGTCAATAGCACACTTCTCAGCTAAACCGCTCAGACTTGCCGATTTCTTTAAGTTGACGAGCAAGTTCAACAGTAAAGGCGCACCAAAACTTAACCAGTTATCATTCAACTTAGGTAATGCCTCACGGTAAGCACCCTTAATCGCCGACTTATCAACAATAAGCCATGCACAATCCTGCTCTTGTTCTACCAGCAACCTGCCTAGGTGCCCTAAGTAAACATCTTCTGCAACAAAGCGCTGGCCCGCCTTATTTACAACAATACCTTTTACAAAGCTGATTGGCGGCGACAGCGAACGCCATGCTGAAACCCGGTCCATATGGGATATCGCGCCACCCACACTCTGGCCAAGACGTATGCCGCTGCCGTCACAGCCGACCGTACCAACGGGAATCGCATCGATATAATTCGCGGCATACTGATTCACCATGGCACGATTAAAGGCAAAACTACCAGTAGCGAGAATGACACCGCAGTGCGCCCTTAGCCTGTATATCACACCCGCGCTTGCCTCTAACTCTGCTATACGCTGCAACGTTGCTAACGCCAAGGCCGGAATAAATCGCTGATAGCGATTTATCTTGGCGATCAACTTTTGGTGTATACGAGCCGCTTTGCTCGCTGCCGGAATCGCTAAAGCCTCTACGCCAACAACTGCGCCGCTAGAACTCACAATTAAACGCGTCACCCGCACCTGGCGCTTGATAATCACGCCGCGGTGCTCGGCACTCTGGATTAACTTTGCAGCCAATACCGATCCAGTAAAACCCTTACCGCTAACCCGATGCCCCCTCGGCGCAGGTGTCGAAACGCTTGCATTACTATTGGCGCGCTCATTACCTGAGTAATACAAATCGTAACCAGCGCGGGGGTACGATCTTTTCGCGGTGTCTACGCGGCTTCCAAACGCGACCCCATAGGACTCCAGCCACTTCAAGTTTGCTGAGCTGTTATCGCAAAAATCTCGCAATGTGGCGTCGCTTACCGCGCCAGCAATTTCCCGGTGCAGATAGGCATACATTTGCTCAGGGGTATCGTCAAATCCCGCCGCCTGCAAATGCTCCGTGGCGCCGCCATAGTAAATCCCACCACTCAGTGCCGTTGCTCCGCCCCCCTCAAAACGCTCAAGTACCGTCACGCGCTTGCCCTGAGCGCGAGCCTCTAACGCCGCACTTGCGCCGGCAGCGCCAAGCCCCACAACGAGGACATCGGTATCGTCGCTCCAAAAATCAGCAGCATCAGATGCAAGTAGCGGCTCATTTGCGACATAGGATGCCGAATCGATGAGCTGAGTCAGCGGCGATGGTACAGCGCGAGCCATGCTATTTTTCCGCGCTCAAGTAGGAGTCAATGACACTGTGAAAATGAATTATTTGCCGCTCTTGCACCGGATTGGGCCGAAGTGTATCAATGCCATCCGAGTGCATGCCCTTCTGAACCTCTTCCATATTTTTTACGTCTTGCAATAGTAATAGCGGAATATTTTCTGAATCAGTTCGCCAATTTTCGTAGCGCTCTTTTGCAATTTTCGGGGCCTTATCTTCACCCCAAGCAATAATGGCACAAAGGTCTAAAGTACAGCGGTTGGGGTCGGTATCATGGGGGCGGGCGCGCATCACCAAGCTACCGTCATAGCCAAATACCAGACTCATATTCGGAAATACATTCCAATCCACACCGATTTTTGCGGCGGTTTCCTGATCGACTATGGGAAAAAATGCCCCCTCAGCCTGGGCGGCCTCATACATACCCATCACTGCCGCGCCCATAATCTCCATATGCCCCAAACCTTCAGGCAACGCCTCTATTGCCTTGATCCCAGCATCCATAGAGCGTTTGGACTGCTGGCCATTTCTGGTCTTATCCGCCACTTGGTCAAAGGTTTTGAAAAAATTAATAATCGCTGAGCGGTAGTCTTCTGGCATATCGCGACCAGTACGACGAGAGGGCGAACCCGGTGGACGCTCCCAGGTATAGACATGGTGGCCGTGAATCCCCTGAGACTGGCTGAAGTTACTTTCATCGACATAAGGCAGAAATTGCGGGTGAACCCCCATAACATGGTAGCTTTCCATAAAGGCTTCTTGCGCCACCTTCCAATTGCAATTCAGCACAACAGTCTTATGCCAGCAATACTGCATATTCTCGAAGCCTAGGACATTCAAATACTCGGGAACGGGTTTAATGAATTCGTCAAAGGCTTGGCAGTTTTCATCAAGATTAATAAATATAAACCCACCCCAAAAGCCAACGTGCACCGCTTTCAGTTTGAGATCGGCGTCTTCCATGTGCTCGCAACCCTGCCAATCCTCTCTGTCTAGGACTCGCTTAATACTGCCGTCTAAATTCCATTGCCACGAATGAAATGGGCAAGTCACATGGGCAAGGTGTGCACTGTCCTGAAGTAGCTGGCGACCGCGATGCGGACAAACATTATGAAAAGCCTTAACACTCATATCCTTTTGTCGTATTAACAGCACAGACTGACCAACAATATCAAAGGTCACTACGTCGCCGGCATTTGGCAGCTCTTCCTCTCTACACGCCCAAAGCCACGCTTTTTTCCAAAGTAATTGCTGCTCTTTCTCGGCAAATTCTTTCGAGGTATATCGGTCGGTGGCTATAGTGAATTGATCGCTCACATTTGCGTTTATTTTATTATCCATCGTCATATTCATTATAAATTCCTCTCGACTTTTTGGCGCAGCAAAACAGACAAAACACCGAGCCATATATTTATTAAAAATTATTCGTTAGGTCAGCTAGTAAAAAGTCAAATTTAAGAATCTCGCCTACTACAATCACTGCTTACCTCCAGCCAACCCAGACATCCTTAAAAGGAATATTTTGCAGGGCGCAACAAGCTATACAGTCGTACAATTGAAATTCATACTATCCACCACGTTATAGCTTGTCAACAATAAGTAACTATGTGTAAGTTTTTTATTTAGGGCTACGCACTGATTTATATAAGTAGCGAATTGCAGAAACTACTTGGCCTATCAAGCAAAACTGCAACACACCCTTCTTTGACTACAGCCCAAACAGCGAATAGGTTTCTAGATCGTCGATGGCAGCTCCGAATCTGCGCATGGTTTCCAAGATGACCTCTTTTGGCTGCCAGCCATCCTGGGTAACCGCCCAGCAGATAAACCCCCATACCGGCCAGTGGCGATACTCCAACCATGCATCGTCGAAACTCATGCCATGATCGACACCATGAGCGTTTAAAGCGCTGAGATAATGCTTTAGCAAATCTCGTTCATGTTTGCGCCTATCCTCTACACTTAAGCTACAGCCAATAACATAAAAGACCTCTCTTATCGGACGCCCTCTCCGCACCAACTGCCAGTCCAACCAAGCCATGCGACCATCCACCCAATAGCTGTTACCCAGATGGGTATCGCCATGAATCAGACACCGAGGCGCCGTTGAGCTCGCTTCTCGCTGCACGAGCGCATCGACCACTTTTGCAATTTTCTCAGCGTCGTTCGCCTGAGCAGACAGCGTAGCCGCACGCTCTGGTGGCGCCAGCAAACGCGCCATACCCTCTGCGCCGCCCTGAAAATTTACAAACTCAGCATCCAAGGTACCTTCACCCTGGGCCAAGGGCAGCCAGTCCATTTTCATTAAATCTTCGCTACCCCACCAGCGCGCATGTAAGGCGGCAAAATCCTCCAACGCTAGCATCAACTGATCAACAGACAACGTATTGAGATTACTTCCGAAGGTGACATTTTTTTGTACAAGATCCTCCATTAAAATAATGCCTTGACCACTGACAGAGTCATAATCAGAGTAATACGCAACTGGCGCCAACATATCGATATGCGGCCTAATACGCTGATAAAACATGGCCTCTATCGCCCACAAACCCGCCACCATCGTAAAATCTGCGTGTTCAGTCCAGTTTGCTTTTACACACAAATATTCAGGAATTCCCGCTGCAATCGCTGCCTCGTTACGTTCGATTCGCACTCGAATACGACTAGACGTACCCTCAAACACATTAACTATTTCTACGTCGTGGATTTTTATACCCGCCCCATGCTGCGGCGCCAAAACCTCACTTAACCACTCAGGACTCACTTCCTTGATATTTTTTGGTATTCCATACTTGGTCATATTCACCTCCGCTTAGTCCAGCCCAGGCCAGGCTTGTGTGATTTCACCCGCAGGCTCGATATCTAGCATCGCCGCTAAATACTGCATGCCGGTATTATTGTTTAGCATCCACTCAGATTCCGGCGGTAAACGCTTAGCAGCCTGTAACATGCGCGACAATCTAAGGACGATAACGGCCAAGCGGTAGGCGTTAAAAGCTAAATAAAATTTCATATTCTGCGCTTTGCGAGCCATGCGCTCTTCCCATCCGGCAATGACTTCAGCCGGTGACGCAATGCCCTCTAAATAGGGAATTCCCAAGCTCAAGGTAGTCGCTCTGTCCATGCACGCCCACCACGCCAAATCCAGTTCGGCACCGCCCAAAGAGACCATTTCCCAATCCAATACGGCAACGCAAGCTTGCCCCTGAAACATCATATTACCCAGTCGCGCGTCACCCCAAGACAAGCCCGTGGGCGTACTGTTTGGGTAATTCGCTTTTAGCCATTGCTCAGACTTTAAGATAATCTCAGGTAAGCCCTCAGGCATTGCCCACCGCCCGTAATCCAAATAATAATTAAATTCCTGATCAAAGCCGCTATGCCCGCGCCCCGGACGCTTTAAAAAATTCACCGTATTCGGATCTACCTGATGCAAGTCCACCAGCGTATCCAGTGCGCTATCACACATCGCGCGGCGCTGCTGGATGCTTAGATCCGTCACCCATCCACTTAAATGAAATGGCGGATTATCAGTTGGCACCCGCCCCTCAATACACGCCATAACGTAGAACGGCTGACCCAATAGGCGAGTATCAGCTTCAAAACCCAATAATTCTGGAATCGGCAGCCCCGTTCCGCCTTGCAGGGCATGGGTCACTTCATACTGGGATTTTAGACTGGCGTTCATATACAAGCCGTTGGGCGTATCGACCTTCACCACATAGCGCTGATCTACGCCAGCGACGGTGGCATCGACTAATAAGGTTTCGCTGGAGACGCCACTACCGTCCGGCATGCTTAGTCGATTGACGTTGACAACGCCCTCAGTCCTTAATCTAGAGGCCAACCATTGCTCAAGAATCGCTGTGGTCTGATCCAGATCCCGCCGCTGAGATTGCGTCGGCACGCCAATATTAGGGCTTCGTTCTGCACTCATAATTGTTTCCTACATTTAAATCATTATTTTATTAAACACGCCATTAGCCAAAGCGGTTTGATCGTTCTGCCAAACCGTAACTTTCCTCACCAGCCCACGTCCAATGTGCAAAAGACGGTGCCAATATTAACCGTTGACTTCCCGCCTCAGCACCAAACGCCATGCCCCAATCGTCTAGGGCGGTGGCAAATATCGAACGAATGATTTGCCCACCAATCACGTGCTCACCCAGCTCGGAGCGCAAGCAAATTTCAAACTGTTCCTCACGGTGACTAACATCCGTTATTTTTATAGGTGGACTGATAATATCGGCGTGATGAAGCCTTCCTTCCTGATCGACGACATAAGCTACAGACAGGCTCACCTCGCCACTAGGCGCCCACATCGACATTAATCCAAAAGCCCGACCACTCGGAAACACAGCGGTGAACAAATTGTGCCCACCGTATTGATCCATGGCGTGACCACGCTGGCCCCGGGAATGGTCGCGCACACCCCGACCATCAAACTCAGTGCGAGCACCCGCTATATCAATATTGCCGCTGCAGCAAAACAACTGCTGATAATGCTGATTGGCCCAGCTCTGATCCTGCATGCTGCCACGACCACGCGCGGCCATCGCTGTCTCATGGGTGTCCCACACTGGCGCTGCACACACGATATCAAACTGAAATTTTAATACGCGCTTAACACCGTCCCGAACTCTACCGGACATCATTTCTTGATTAGAGGAGTGCACTGCAACTCCGTCGAAAGTCACCCGCCATTGCTTAAATGGTTTAATACATTCAAAACGCAATGAGCCACCCGCTGGCCTGCGCTCCGCTGGCGTGCGGTGATAGGAGCTCATCCATAGCAAGCCATCGTTATTAGGCAGAGAAATAAGAACTTGATCTTCCCACAGGCCAAAATCATCCGGGCAGGTTCCTAAATGCAACCACAGGCCAATGTCTGCCACTGCATCATAGGCAGACAACATAAAATTTTCCGCGTAGCGATACTGGAGGGCAGGCTCAGAAAGCGCATATTCTCGCGAAGCGTCGAGGGTACTGGCATAATCATTCATTAGCTTATCCGTAGAGTTAGGAGTTATTTTTTAGAATTCCCAAGACAGCGCAATGCTATAGCTTTTCGGCGGTGCCAATGCTTCTAACCTGCCAAAATCACTTGGAAACTGGGAGTAAGCATGTATCGTATCTGCGAGATTCTTGCCAGACAGCGTAAACCGAAGGTTCATGTCCTCAATTAAATAACTGATCCGCGCATTGACTAGATAGTATTCATTCTCTTTAAACGGATCACCTTGGGCCAAGTAGGAATAGCCAGAGTTATAATACCCGTCAACCGTCATCTCCAGCGGCCCCGCCTCAGTATTAAGCAACTTGCTTAACGCGGCCGTTGCAGAAAACTCCGGCGTTCTCACCACCGGCTTGCCAGAAAAATCTTGGCCCTCTTCATACATGCCCGTTGACTCGTTAAAACCAGTACCGTCCTTGTAGTCGGTGTAAATACCGTCTAGATAAGCACCGCCAAAGGCGAGAATGAGATCGTCAACAAGGGCGGGAAACACCATGATTGTCGCGTCAACTTCCGCCCCTCGAATACGTGCCGAACCCGCATTTTCTAGGCGCACCGTTCCTCCCGCCATTAGCGACACCACCTGAACTTGAATGTCGTCGACAGTGGTTTCAAATACCGCCGTGTTCACTCTTACGTTGCCACCCGAACTCGTGTATTTCAAACCGAGTTCATAAGCAGTAACATCTTCGGGGCCCGCATAGTCAATATCGCTATTGATATTGAAGGTGTTGAACGTGCCGCTTTTGTAGCCCTTTTGCGCAGAAACATAAATCATCGCATCGTCAAAGGGGTAAAAATTAAAGGATATTTTAGGTGAGAAATTGGACGAATCCGCCGTTGTTGGCGTAGCACCACCATTCGCCCAATCAATAGCCGTAGTGTAGGAGCCATCACCGTTAGTCAGACCAAAGCTGGATTGCACTACGTGACGGTGCTCTTCTTGATATCTTGCACCCAAGGACATTTCCGACCATTCATTAAACGTAAATGTGCTTTGCGCAAATGCCGCAGTAGACTCCGTGGCCAGCTCGCCCTCCAAATGAATACTCACCCCACCGGCAAGCGGCACCGGCCCGAGGATATCGGCAAGCCCCGGCACCAAGCTGACAATGTCCGCTAGCGGTATGCTTAAACCATACAAACCCGCTTGACCTGTTTCACCGCCCAACAGTGCCAGATCTGCCGACACCCCTGCGACGCTATCAATATAATATAAACCCGCAACCCACTGTAACCAGCCAGCCCCCCAGCTATCTTCATTGGACAATAACTGGAGTTCAGCAGTCTTAACATCCGAATAAACAGGCGCGCCAAAATACGCAATGGGCGCATTGGTGCCGTCAAAATCTGTTTTTCCTAAATTGTTTATGTATTGATCACTCAGTAATAGCCTTATATCTAGCGCATCAAAATAGGCATTGAACTGTGCATAGTAAACTTCGCTATCGATATCGAAATTAATTGGCGCGTTCACCGACACCGAATAGTCTCTGGGCTGCTCTTGCGCCCCCAGCAATACCGCAAGATCCGATGGTCCGGTATTTGGTGCCAAAGCGGTATTAAAACCACTCTGCTCAACACCAACGGCAGCCAACATCAGATCATATTTATCTGCAAAACTTGCTTTAATTTTAAAGCGATAACCCTGTGCAACTTCATTGGGTGAATGCTGTTGCACCGAGTCTTCATCGAAGCGCATATACTGTTCTGCCGTGTCAGAAAATACGGCCAACGACGCGGCGAGATTATTTGTGAAAGGGACATTGATATTCGCTCTGGCCTTTTGAAAATCAGCGCCGTTTTCTTCATAGTGTCCGTAGGTGTAACTCACAGAACCGTGCATATCATCAAAGTCTGGTGTTTCAGTGGTAATGCTGATTGCACCACCAGTGGTGTTTCGCCCAAACAAGGTTCCTTGTGGACCTTTAAGCACTTCGACTCGCTCGACCTTGCCAAAGGATTGCGCCAAGCCGCTGGCAAAAGGGTAGTAAATTCCATCTATGTAGGTTGCAACGCTGGGGTCAGCCATCAAAAAGGCATCGGAGCCAACACCGCGCAAATAAACAATGGCAAAACCTGTTGCCGAGCCGTAGGTCAAACCGGGGGTGACCGCCTGCAAATCCGTTGGGTCGTCAACACCCATTGCCTCTAGCATTTCGCCACTTAGAGCAAGCACGGAAATTGGTACATCCTGGGCATTTTCTTCGCGTTTCTGAGCCGTTACCACAACCTCTTCTAGCAATCTATTTTTACGTTTGAGTTCGACAGCCTCTGCGGATAATGCACCACCACTGTGTAAAGATACCGCCAAAGCCACAACAGACAACGAACACACCCGTACCAAGGCTTGGTAATTCACTGTACTCACCGATTATTATCCTCTAGCTAAACTTTATTGTTATTAATAAGGCATCTGATCAATATAGTTATTCATTAACTCCCGTAGTCACAAGCACTACAGGCCCAACTTGATACTATACAGACGTACAACTACCATCAATCCTATCTATCCCGCTGCCAGACTGTCAAGAAATAAATGACTATATGTAAGTTTTATTGCACACCCAGACACCGCCTATCGCAGCCGACAGCGAAGAGTCCAGGGATTAGCGCGAGATCGAAGGAAGGAGGGCAGCAAAAGCATACTGACACAGACTAGCAACGACTCTATTCACGTAAGGAACTGAGCATCGACAATCGCAAAATGCAAAGCATTAATCGGCGCTTATTCACCCAGCGCGTCTATTAAGGTCTCATGTAAATTGTACTTTGGATGGAAGCCTGTCGCCCTGAGCTTAGTATCGTCAAACAAGGTATTTGAACTCAAGGTTTCTACCATAAACCGCGTAAGCGGCGGCGAACTGCCATACGGAAACAAGAACTCCATCACCCGACCAAGGCCCAGCGCCAGCCCTCGCGGGATATTGAGCACTCGACTCTTGCGACCCAGTATATTATCGATTTCAGCTTTTAAATCTAGCCAACTAATATCGTAGGCCTTCATCAAGTAAATTTCTGGCCCCGCAATGGGTAAATCAACTAGGTGGGCAAATGCCCTACCCACATCACGAGCGTCGGCATTCGAATATCGCCACCCGCCGCCACCAATCACGGGAAATTTACCTTTTTCTAACAGCGGTAATATGGCGGGCATCGCAGAAGTATCTCGCTTACCCAAGGTATTCGACGGCCTTAAGATTATCAGCTCCATAGACGACGTTTTGGCCAAATCCAACAATACGCGCTCCCTTCGCGCGGCAATTCTGCTGTAGCTGTATTTGGGGTTTGGCGAATACTGCTCATCTATTGCATGAGGGGGCCTATCAAATCCGTAAAGCATTACTGTACTGAGTTGCATAAAGCGCTTGGCGCCAGCACCCGCGGCAGCTTTAAATATTTGCGTAGTAAGATCAATTTCAACTTTAGAACGCTGTAGATCACTCAAATGCATTCGCGTATCTGCTGTGCAATTAAGCACACAACTGCCTTCGTCAATAAGCGCGCTTAAGTCACCATTTGCAAAATCAACAACATGAATATCTGCTGCAATAGATTGTAAAAAGTGGGTATCACTCTGTGGACGAACAATACATTTTACCGCATGCCCCGCGATCATTAACTGCTCCGCAGCGTGGCTGCCCAAATAACCCGTTGCACCAAAAACAACGACATCCATAAACCTTTCCTGTCAGTAAAACATTAAGCTGCAAGTCATTATGATACTGGCCAGCGCAGCGGCAATTGCACTATTCCATTTACCTGCCCCGCTATAGTTGTCGCCTTTTTTCCCGGCGCTATCGCAAAATCAGGTATGCGAGTTAGCCACTCTTCCAAAAACATTGTTAGCTCCATCCTCGCTAGCGTTGACCCGACACAGCGATGGATCCCCAAGCCAAAGGCGGCATGACTAGCCGCAATATTCGGTCGCATAAAATCAACTTTAAGTGGCTCGTCTATGGCTCGGGGATCTACACCAAACATACTGTTAGGGACTTGAATCATATCGCCTTTTTTCATAAAGACCCCACCCAGCTCGGTATCTTGAGCTACGCTCCTAGAAAGATTAACAATACCGTGCAAACGTAGTATTTCATCAATCGCTTTGGGAATAAGCTTAGGATTGTCTATTAACTGCTGGCGATGCTCTGGGTTTTCTGCAAGAAACTTGGCCATAAACCCTAATATAGCGGCAACGGTATCCAAACCACCAAGCAACACGACCGTTAGCATACTTTGAATTTCATCGTGACTCAGCGGCTTACCATCTATTTTGGCATGGACAATATCACTTATTAAATCATTACCTGGCTTGGCGCGACGCTCACGAATCCAGTATTCAAGATAATTAATAACACGTAAAAATGACGTCATAATTTGCAATGAACTTTTTGAACGTACGGCCACCTCCGTCCATTCTAATAACTTTTCACGATCCTCTTGTGGTAAATCAACAAGCTGCAGAAATACCGCAATGGGCAGACGCTTGGCAAAATCTTCGACAAACTCACATTCACCCTTTGCACGAAAACTTTCAATCATCTCAATGGTGAGCGCACGAACCCCGTCGCGCATTTCGGTAACGGCTTTTGGGGTAACTCGCTTCGCAATAATCGCGCGGTATGGGCCATGCTCCGACGGCTTTGCCTCAAGTGGAAGCAAACGTATTGGTTTTGCACCTTTAGGGAGAATAATCTCGTCGCTAGAAAAAATATCTGGTGTCTTCATCACGGTAGAAATATATTCAGCCCGCGTGACTACCCAATGACCGCCATTTTGCGGCGTCCAGAATATATCCGGTTTATCAAATAGCTTTCGCCACCCCGCATGTATATCCGTTTCTCTGCAATCAATAGCGGAAAAGTTAAAATCCACCTCTAAATGCTCTGGCACATGGGATGGGCGGGATGCTGTATTTCCACTGCCGACGGTTGCCAAGGTTTGTGTAGCCCCCTTAAACACCAGACTGGTCATCCAGCGCCAGGATTCCAAATTTTGAACATAGCGGCTACGCTTAATTTTTTCTACAGAATTCATTACGCCCATATCGCACCTATATACTATTATTCTTATCGAGATTTTGGTGTTAACTCTTTTAGCTTTTTAAGAACCATACTTGCCGCAAGCTTAGGACTTAACCTTGAAATCACATCGAGTGCCCATGCGTCGCCTCCTACCATGATTCGATACTTTCCCTTTTCTATTCCATCAACAATAATCGATGCAGCCTTTTTGGGGGGAAGCATTTTAAAAGATGCATCTTCTGGGGTTATTGGCTGGGTATCACCTGCTCCCGAATTTTTTACAATATCGGTATCAATAGCGCCGGGAAATATAACTGAAACCCCCACCGCTGTACCGGCTAGCTCAGAGCGCAGCCCTTCGGTAAATAATTTCACTGCTGCCTTGGCCGCGCCGTAAATGGTTTGACCAGGTACGGGCACAAAACCGCCCATACTAGACACATTAGCGATGTAAGCCTGAGACCTGAGCAGTAAATGCGGAAGAAACGCCCTGGTAACATTTACGGTGCCATGAAAATTGACGTTAATCACCCGGTCTATCGCTTCGTCGTCAAGGTCACTAACATAATGAAATGGCTGGACAATTCCGGCGTTATTGATAACACCATCTACCGAACCGTGATATGCGATTACCGCATCTGGAATAGCGGCCACTTGCTCTCTGTTCGTTATGTCAGCTACGTGCGCAGATAACTTCTCTTTGTATTCCTGCGCCAATAAACAAGTAGCCTCAAGTGCTACTTCATTAACATCGACCAACGCAACATGCGCACCGCGCCCCAGGAGTTCCAGTGCCAGCAACCTGCCTATGCCATTGCCTGCCCCGGTCACCACAAACACTCTACCAAAAACTTTCATATCACCTTCTCAATTATTATTTAATACATGAGCTTTTTAGCAATTAACTTATCATTTTATAATCAAACAACAGCGGCTATACAACCGTACAATTTTAGGTAAATTTTAATTCCTATTTTTATAGGGTAACCAATGTAAAAACCCGAATATAATTGTTAGCAAAACACTTATAGCCAAACTGCCGGGGTAATTTTTAACATGCTTAAAGAAAACCATAACCTCAATAACATGTACGACTAAAACCCCAGCAACAAAATACAAATAATACTCTCCCCAAGCCTCAAGCAAGTCAGGGAGAAATAAACAAAGCAATGCAATTAGATACATAATTGCGACAGCAACAATGAGCGTCTTTCTCATAGCATTAATTCCACTCTGTTGAAATACAGCCAACACTCAACACTGCTTCGTTTACTATTTATGCTCAGCAATGAATTTAATTGACTCTTTTGAATAATCTATTTTTATCAAAACTTAGTGCAAGCTCGCAAACTTCCCCTAGGCACCACAAAAATTATACAGTCGTACCACTTCTTGTACGCTATCACCACAGCGATTCTTATGTCAACAAAAAGTGACTACCCGTAAGTTAATGCTGCGGACCCTTGCAAGCCAGAAACATCGAGCAGGGGTGCGTCACTCCACTGCCAAGCGAAACATCACCATCGACAGAGAGAACAGAGCGAAAATGCAATTCATGGTGATTATCCACGCAGCCACCCTGCGCAGCTCTTTGACCGGGCCGGGAGCGGCTTTGTGGGCGCCGGTTATATGCTCGAGCATGTGCAAGCCATTTCGGTCTTTCCAAGTGAGCACCAGCGCCTCGACAACCCCGTATATTGCAAAGGGCACAACCGGAAATATCAGCGGGTAGGTGCCCCGCGCCGAGTGCAGGGCGGGGCCGAAAACTTCGTAATAGGTCCACCAGCCAACGAGTGCTGAGAAGCCTTCTACCATCAAGTTCCACACATAGAAAAATGGCGCCGCAATGAGAAGTACTACCAGCATTCGACTCCAGCTAGGTTTGGCGGCGCGCAACTTATCGACCAAAAACCAAATCAAAGAATAAATTGCGAGAAAATACCAACCATAGGCAAACGGCATAAACATGGGTTTATTGGGCGTTGTAAACGGCAGTTCAACGGGAAATAAGGCAAAGCTAGGCGAGTACACCAAAAACGCGCCCCAGTCCGCCGGAAACTCCAGCCAAAACATTGATGTTGCACCAATAAATATCAGCGCATACTTACTTAAACTGCGGCTGCGCAGATACCCCCGAAAAAAGTACACCGCGATAACCAGCCACAGAATGACCGAGCCAATTTCAAAAACCCAAGGGGCCAAAGGATTCGCAACGGCACCATCTGCATCATGGCCAATTTGTAACCACATAGTATTCATAACACTCACCTAATTCTTATTGCGTAAAGTGGCAACCAGCACTCATGAAGCACTGCTTACACCTGCTACCCACGATTTACAGCTATACTTACTTAGCACACCATAACTTACTACTTTTCAGCTATAAATATCAACGATGTTGAATTAAATAAAATTCAGGAATGACGACCCTGTTAGGGTTTGACTAGGCAGTGCTTAGCTTAATAAGCGGCCGATGATACAAAATACGCAAAAAAGGCGCCCCGTTGCCGGTGACGCCAAAGAGGAATTCACAATGAGCCCAACTACAACGATTGCAGCCAACTAATAGCGTAAAAAATCCGACGGGGAGACGCCGGAAATTCTTGCAAGATAATTTGCTTTTGGCGGTCAAATGCGCTGGAAAAACCAGCGCATACACATTGCCTAGAAGCGCAATTTTCCGTTCACACCCCAGTAGGCTTGAGCGCCACGCACCGTGTACTGAAAATAGCCGGTAACAGGGTCGGAATGACCTTTGCGCAGAGCGTAAAACTCATCGGTAACATTGCGACCAAACAGACTAATTTCGTACTTACCACTATGGGTTCGCAGCCCGGCGCTTACGTTCAACAAACCGTAGGCTTCCTGAAATAATTTAGGATGGCGCTTCAGATCCGTTGCGGTTTCATCCTGCCATACATAGTTGGCGTTCAGGGTCACGTCCATTGGCAAGTCAAGTAATTGGCGCTCGTAATTGCCAGACAAGGTGTATTTAAACCGTGGCGCCTGAGGCGGTTGCTGGCCTTCCATATCCTGAATATTGGTATTCGTGTTACAGCCGTCTTCCGCACTCTGACCTACATAGCAGTCCAATTCAAAATCGCGGAATTCAGCATCGGTAAAGGCTGCGCCAAACTGAATTTCCAGCGACTGAGTAGCTAGCCAAGTGCCATTCAACTCGAAGCCCTGAGTATAGAGGTTACCGGCGTTAATTGGCGCGGTTTGGGTACTGCCGGGAACACGTTTGGTTGTCTGTAATTCTTCAACGATCTGATAGAATATCGCACCATGAAGCTGCATGCGGCTATCGAACAACATGGTCTTAATACCCACTTCGTAGGCGTCTGACACTGAGGGGTTCAAGTAGGCATTTTCTGGTGTGGATGAGCGCGTGTAGTTAACACCAATCCCGATAAACCCCCGCGAATAACTCGTGTATACATTTGTGTCGTCAGACAGTGTCCAGCGACCACCTAAACGCCCTGACCAGTCAGCGGCCTCACCGTCGGTAACATGGTTTTTTTCTTCGTTTAAGATTGCCACGGTTAAGTCGACATCACAGAAGTTGTTTTCACAGCTATACACACTCGCCACAAATGAGCGCTGCTGGTGATCTAGCGTTGCCTGCTCATCGGTCCAACGCAAACCCGCGAATACTTGAAAAATGTCGGTTACATCATAGGTCACATCACCAAATACTGCCCACGATGTTTGTTCTAGGTCATTGGTGTAGGGGTCAGAGACGATAAATGGCGTTGGCGGCAAAGGGATGTCTGGGTTCTGACGCACCCAAACCGGCACGGCAACAGCGCCATCTTCATGGTAATTTTGATAATAACCACCGGCGACAACACTCATGCGCTCGTCGCCGTATTCTAAACGCAGCTCCTGAGTTTGGTAGTCAACGCTATTAGCGCCACCGGAACGACCTAGCGGCGAATAGTTAGTACCGTCAACAGCAACAGCGAACAGCCCATAGGTATTCTCAGTTTCTGTAATATTGGCTGTTAACGAGTTTAAGTTACCCACACTCGCTGGTGTCGAATCGATGTCTAAACCGAATTCTTGCTCCCAGCCCCGCGCACTTGTCAGCGATTTCAAGGTCCAGTTATCGCTTAGCTGCCAAGTAAGGTCGGCAACAATACCCCATTGTTCAAAATTGTAAAAATCAGGGGAATTATTATTAATTGTAAAAGGGTCGGCCATTATTTGGCGACCACGTTCAGCATCGCCATCGCCTAGGGCGGTATAGCGAGCCTCGGGGTCGTAGAGTGTATCGGTATCAAAGGTAACCAGTGGATTGCCGCCGGTTTCGCTATCATTGAAATCCGCACTGATCATCATGCTGACGGCATCGCTGAAATCAATGGCTAATTTTGCAACTGCCGCCAGCGACTCATCACCACCAGCATCGCCGTGATCTGCATGGAGATTGCGAATATGGCCGTCGCGATCTTTACTGAGAATATTCACTCGACCCAGTATCGAATCAGAAAGCGGGCCATTCAGCATTAGCTTAAGCACGCGTTCTGAGTCGTCGGTAACACTACCTTCTATACTCGCTTCAAACTCTGGAGACGGCCCCTTACGGGTAATATTCAAGGCACCCGCCGTGGAATTGCGTCCAAACAAGGTACCCTGGGGGCCAGTAATGACCTCAATGCGTTCAATATCGCCAAGATCTGCACTAAACTCGCCAGAGCGTGATAGCGGCACGCCGTCCAACACAGTCGAAACACTAGGCTGCACACCACCCTCAGATGAAAATGAGCCAAGACCGCGCATAGAAATTGAGTTGGCCAAACCACCGCCAGTCGCGGCGGAAAACGTAAAAGATGGTGAAACAAACCGCAAATCTCCAAGGGATTCGATTCGTTCGCGCTCGAGCTTATCTGCGCCTAGTGCCTGTATAGATAACGGTACATCAGCAATTGATTGTTCTCTCTTCTGAGCCGTAACGATCACTTCTTCAATTACGTTCCTTGCTTTTGCCTGCTGTGCTTGTGCCGTTATAGAAATAGGCAATAAAATCAGTGCTATCAATGTTAAATTCAACATTGAGCTAGATTTACACAATCGTAAATCAGTCTCTTTGTTGTTGCTTATTCTCATTATCACATCTCCAAAAATGAATTTAATCACCCAATAAGTGACCATTATTCAGTTTTTGTGCAGTATTACAAGCCTATTGGCAGAAATTGGACATCGAGAGACTGAGAGATGCCGAGCAAATTCCTCCCGCACCCTAGATATATAGTAGGAATAAATTTTTCAGCCAGACGCTAAAAATGCGACACATTTGCCCCTACCGTTGGTAAAAGCATAAACACCAGCCAAAAAAAAGGCGCTTCCCGTGAGGAAAACGCCAACAAACCAACCTAGGTGGAATTAAGTAGGCTGCGCTAACGCAGCCATGTGATCAGAAGCTGTACTTAGCCGCCACACCCCAGTAAGCCTGTGAGCCACGTGAAGTGAACTGGAAGTAACCGCCAACTGGATCAGCTTGACCTTTACTCAAGGCGTAATATTCGTCGGTCACGTTTTTACCAAATACCGACAATTCATAGCGCTCCTGCTTGTCGCGAATACCCATGCTGACATTTAACAAGCCATACTCATCTTGCTCTAGACGAGGATCCCGAGCAAGGTCAGTAGCCGTTTCTGACTGCCACACATAACTCACATTACCGAAACCATTAAAGGGCAAATCAGCAAGCGGTTGGTCATAATTAGCCGACAAGGTGTATTTCAACTCAGGTGCCTGCGGTGGACGCTCGCCACTGAGGTCTTGCTGACCATTGGTACAACCCTGTGCAGCGGTCTGACCCACGTAGCAGTCCATGTCGAATTCCTGGAATTCAACATCGGTATAAGCCACACCCAAGGTTAACATCAACATATCCGTTGCCAACCAGCTACCGTTCAACTCAATACCCTGGCTGCGGATTTTACCCACATTGACCGGCGCTGTAAGTGTGCTGCCAGGAATCCGCTTGGTAGACTGGATATCGTCAACTTCCATATAGAAAATTGCGCCATGCAGCTGTGCCGTGCGATCAAGTAAATCACTCTTAAAGCCGATTTCAAATGAGTCTGCAATTGACGGTTCTAAATACGTATTATCTGGCGTTGATGAACGCGTGTAGTTAACACCGATACCAATGAAACCTCGAGAATAGCTGACATAAACATTACTATCCTCCGAGACATCCCATTTTGCACCAACACGACCAGACCAGTCCGCGCTATGGCCATCGGACTCAAAATCTATAGACGTATTTACGTAAGCCGTCGTTAAATCAATATCACAGACATTATCTGTACAGCTAAAATCTTTAGCGACATAACTTAGCTGCTTATGCTTAAGTGTCGCTTCCTCATCGGTCCAGCGCACCCCAGCAAAGAGCTGAACAACGTCATTAAGATCCCATGTCACGTCACTAAATAGCGCCCACGATTGCTGACTGTAATCGTTGGTATACGGGTCTGACTGAATAAATGGTGTTGGGAGCGGAGGCGCACCACGGATCCACAACGGAACATCCGTTTTACCGTCCTCTTGGTAATCCTGCAAATAAAGACCAGTGACCAAACTCATATCTGCGCGCTGATATTCAAAACGCAGCTCCTGAGTAAAATACTCCAGCTCATTAAGAATTCCAGAATCCCCCAAAGGTGAAAGATTCGTGCCATCGAGATACACGCCAAACATGCCGTAGGTGCTGCCACCCACTGCTGCGGTGGCTGTAGTGCTATCCAGATTACCCATCGACGCAGGCGATGAATCGATGTCCTGATTAAAGGTTTGATCTGAAAGGCGCAGGGCACTGATCGACTTCAGCGTCCACTCTTCATTTAGCTGCCAAGTCACATCGGCAACAAGGCCCTTTTGAGTATAATCTAAAAAATGTTCGGTATTAGCGTTTACTGTAAACGGATCGTTAAGCACTTGCTGGCCCTTGGCAGCATCGCCATTACCCAATGCCACTAAACGTGCTTGTGCACCCGGATATAGCGTATCTAAACCAAAGGTGACCAGCGGATTGCCGCCCGTTTTGGTATCGACAAAATCACCGCTCAGCAACACACTCAAATTATCGCTTAGATCAAAGTTTAACTTGACCATTAGGCCACGGCTTTCTTCACCACCGGCGTCACCTTGCCTAGCGTCAAGGTTCTTAATATGCCCATCGCGATCTTTAAAAAAGACATTTAAACGGCCTTGAACACGATCAGACAGCGCACCGTTAATCATGGCTTTGGTGCTTATTTCATTATCGTCGGTAGCGGCAAGCTCAATCTCAGCAGCAAATTCCTCCGATGGCCCTTTACGCACAATATTCAGCGCGCCGCCAATAGAGTTACGACCAAACAAGGTTCCCTGGGGCCCCGCAATAACTTCAATACGTTCAATATCACCAAGATCGGAGCTAAACTCGGTAGACCTTGCCAGTGCGACACCATCAACGACGGTCGATACGCTGGGTTGTACGCCGCCCTCGGTTGAGAACGAGCCTAAACCGCGCATAGAAATGGAGTTGGAGAAATTACCCGCCGTGCCATGACTAAATGTAAAGCTCGGTGAAATAAGCTTCAGATCTGCTAGAGACTCAAAACGCTCAGACTCAAGCTTATCTGAGGTCAGCGCCTGAATGGACAAGGGCACTTCCGATACCGATTGGGCGCGCTTTTGCGCCGTAACAATGATTTCTTCAATCACATTGCTGCGCCCTTTCGCCGCTTCTTGGGCAATAGTCCCCGCCGACGCGGCTGCAACACACACAGCCAGCAACGTCTTCCTTATCAGCTGTCTGTCACCATCTCTTTTTACATATGTCATTTTATTGCCCACTTTAGTTGTCGACCCATTTAAAACTTACTGTATGTCAGTTATTATAATCATACCCGCTGCCGAACTACAACATTATAAGTAGTTCTACTTAGCTAGTTTGTCCAGCTTTAGTGCTTACACTCTCAGTGTTTTCCGCGAGACACTATAGCGTATAAGCAATATTTAATACGCAGACCCGTAACTGACAGTCACACAGTAATTAAATACAATAAATGAAGCGAGGAGCATCACTTGCGCTACCCATTACTCTTTAAGCCCCTTCGAATTCGCAATGTGGTCATTCCCAATCGCACTGTCATGCCGCCCATGTCCACCCAACTCGGCACCGTCGACGGTAGGGTTAGCGACGCCCAGATCGCGTTTTATCGCGCCCGAGCTACTGGCGGCACCGGTATGATTATTGTTGAGTTCTGCTGCGTCGAGCTGGCATCTGGGCAGTCCGAACCCAATCAGCTGGCACTTGAAAGCACCGACCACCTGCGTGGCCACAGGCTTTTGGTCAATGCGATAACCGCCGCAGGCAGCGTCGCCTGCCTGCAATTGCAACATGGCGGCGCGGCGGCCAAGCGCAGCTTGCTAAAGACCAGCACCACCATAGGCCCCAGCGATATATTCTCTCGCAAAGACCCTAGCAAGCAGACATGCAAAGGCATGAGTCACAGCGAGATTGAAACAATCATTGAGTGTTTTGGCCGCAGCGCCGAACTCGGTATTAAAGCGGGCTACCAAGCGGTTGAACTACACGGCGCCCACGGCTATTTACTCACCCAGTTTATGTCGCCCCGCAGCAATAAGCGCGATGACGTCTGGGGCGGCAATGAAGCTGGCCGCCTGGAGTTCCCCCGCCGGGTTATCCACCGCGTACGGCAGGCCATTGGCAATCGCCCGCTGATCTACCGCCTCTCTGCCGACGAATTTTGCGAGGGCGGCCTCACCATCGAAGACATGGAGCGCATTTGCCCCATGCTGGTGGATGCCGGTATCGATGCAATCCATGTTTCCACGGGGGTTGGCCCAGAGAGCTTCGATAAAGTACTCGACCCAATGTCGGCCCCCGACGGTTGGCGCCTGCCCTATTCTCGCCGCATTCGCCAAGTGTGCAATGTGCCGATTATTACCGTGGGCCAAATCCGCCACCCAGACACCGCCGAACAAGCGCTGCACGATGGCGACGCCGACCTAATCGCGCTGGGCCGCACCCTGCTAGCCGACCCGGAGTGGAGCAACAAGGCCAGAGCGGGTAATGCCGATGCGATTATTCCCTGCACCTCGTGCAATTTTTGCGTGGCCAATGGCTTTGCAGAGAACAGCATTCGCTGCGCGAATAATCCCGCCACTGGCCGAGAGCTAGACGGCGAAATCCCACAACTGATGGCACCAGCCCGCGCCATAGTGGTCGGTAGCGGTCCTGCAGGTATAACTGCCGCCTTGAGCTTAGCCGCCGCCGGCGCCCACACCAGCCTATTGGAGTGCCAAAATCAACTCGGTGGCGGCTTGATTGTCTCCGCCGCCCCGCCCTTTAAAGATAAATTGGAGCGCTATCGCCAGTATCTGATTCGACAATTACAGGCAAGCACAGTAAATATCGAACTCGGGGCTAACACCAGCGAACAAGATATTGCTGCACGTCAGCCTGATATTGTGGTATTTGCAACCGGCAGCCGCTCGCGACCACACAATTTTAATGGCCTGGACATCCATAATAGCTGCGACGCCTTCGACCTGCTCAACACCCTGCCAAGTCACCCCCTCCCCGCACCAGACGCAGGCCCAATTTTGGTATTGGGCGGCGGTGAGACCGGCTGTGAAACCTGTGAAACGCTTATTGATCGTGGCTACAAGGTGATATTGTCGAGCCGCTCTGCCGCCCGCCAACTCGCGCGCTCGGCGGAAATGATCTACCGCAACGATCTGCTCCAGCGCTTACTGGCTAGCCCTCAGTTAGAGCTGATATGCAATAGCGAACTCGACAATGTGCATGAGGGAATCGCGCAGCTACGGGCGAGCGACGAAGTGCTTAACAGAGCGATATCCTACTGCGTACTCGCTCAGGGGCGAGACCGCGAACATCGGCTGCACGACGCGGTTGCTAGCACGTCCACCAGCAGCAAGATTGAATGCGCGCTGATCGGTGATGCTCACACCATGGGCCGCATTGGCGATGCCGTTGACGAGGCACACCAGCAAGTACGTGGCTTTGTGCAACGCAGAAACCGTGTCGTCAATTCTTCGCTAATTACCGATTAAAATAAGCAGGCTCAAATATCAAACACGAATAATAGGCGCATTGCACACAGGGAATTAGTATATGAATGCAGCAGACCCCAACACATCTAGCGCCCTCGATCAAAGTCGAGTATTTCTGGCTCAAACGAGCGGCCGCACCGAGCGAAAAATTATTAAAGAGTGGCTGCGCAAGGAAGCGACACTGCAGCCGAAACACGACTACGAAGTCATCTACATCGACTACCCCAAGCTCGACACCAGCCGCACCACGCTCCAACTTCGCCAGCGCTTAGCGAAAGGCGATAATCCTGTGCTGTGCCCACTGCGGGTGGCTTGGCTACCCAAGGCACGCAACGGCAAACCGCAGGTATATTTGCGTGATCTTATTACCACTGGCGACCCCCGCGCGCCACACGCCTATGCCAAACATCTGATTGCCAAACATCAGGCCGAGCGGGTACGTGTCCTTGAAGGCGAACCCGCCACCATTTTGACACTGCGCAGCACTTGGGAGCAGCTGAGTGCCAGCGATGCCGAACGTGAGTTCGCCCATTTTGTGGTTAGGCGCGCAACCCTCGCCCTAGAGCGCGCAGCATCACAAGCGCTTGGCCCTCAATACAAAATGCCAAAACTGGTGCGCGAAGAAATACGCGCGTCCAGCCGCTTTCAAGAGGGCCTTCGGCTACTAGCTGAACAAAAACAACTACCACTCATTCAAGCCGAAGCCTTGGCCGACAAAGCCCTCAAAGAATTGGCCTCGGGCTTTACGCCACTGGGCCTAGACATCAATCTTATTATGGGCCGCATTCTGTACCGGCGCGGCTACGTTGAGCAATTGGATATTGACCCGCTGCAAATTGAAAAAGTCCGCAGCGCAGTACATGGCAAGCCCGCTATTATTCTACCCTCGCACCGCTCCAATATGGACGTTGGGGTGATGTCCGTCGCCCTACACGAAGCCGGACTACCTCGTACCAGTACCCTCGGCGGTATTAATATGAGTTTCTGGCCAATGGGCTATATTATGCGCCGCTCTGGGGTAATCTTTATTCGCCGCGATATTCGCAGCGACCCCGTATACCGTTGGGTGTTAAAGGAATACCTCGGCTATATGGTCGAAAAACGCTTTAGCCTGCAGTGGTATATAGAGGGCACCCGCTCCCGCACCGGAAAGTCGCTACCGCCCAAACTCGGGCTATTAAAATATGTGGTCGACGCCTACCGCGATGGCCGCTGCGAAGACATTGCTCTAATCCCCGCCTCTACCACCTACGATCAGCTCAATGAAGTAAAAGGCTACGCTGGTGAGGCCATGGGCGTGGCAAAGAAAAAAGAAGATTTAAAATGGATGATCAATTATTTTAAGTCTGCCCACGGTCGCTTTGGCCGCATTTATGTCCGCTTTGGCGAACCACTCTCACTGAGCAGCTACCTCGGCAGCCATGAAGAAGCCAAGCAACTCAGCGACAGCGACTACCACCTTGCCCTGCAAAAATTGGCCTTTGAAATTTCATTGCGCATCAATCAGGCCACGCCGATCACCGCCATTTCTCTCATTACCATGACCGCCCTCAGCGCCTTTCGCCAAGCCCTGAGTTTTGAGCAACTTAAAATGGCACTGCGCGAGTTCGTACACTACACCGAACTCCATGACGCGCCGATGACTGTTAGCGCCAAGCGGTTGCTCTGCGATGAGGGCATTCAAGAGGGACTCGACGCGCTGATTGGCCAAGGCCTTATTCACGCCGAAACCGACGGCCCCGAGGCGGCTTTTACCATTAATCGTGACGCCCACGTTGCCGCCTCCTATTATCGCAACTGGGTGATTCATCACTTTCTCGACAGCGCTATTGCCGAGTTGGCATTAACCGCCTCTGCCGAAAAGAGTGAAGGCCAAGCCATAGATATTTTTTGGGACACGGCGCTGCAACTTCGCGACCTACTTAAATTCGATTTCTTTTTCTTAGAAAAAAATCAATTTCGCAAAACCCTGACCGAACGCTTAGCCAAAGTCGACCCCCAGTGGCAGCAAGCCGTGGAAAGCGGCCCAGAAGCCACCCTCACCCTACTCGGCGCCATGCAGCCCATTACCGCCGACAGTGTGTTGCGCTGTTTCTTAGAAAGTTATTGGGTGGTCGCCGTCTGCCTTAAATTGCAAGCCGACAACGACGCCCTCGGCAACAAGAATTTCTTCCAATTTTGCGCTGGTGCGGCGCGCCAGTATCTATTGCAAAAGCGCATTATTCACTCTGAGGCGGCATCGATACATTTATTCAAAACCGGCTTACAAATCGCCGAAAATCGCGGCGTTATCGACAATACCGGAGCCTATCAGGCCCAGCTAGGACAGCGCTATATCGAGGAGCTAGAGAGACTTTTACAACTCAGTGATCATCGCTTTGCCTCAGCCCGCCGCACCTTTAATCAACGTTTTTTTAATCGAGTTCAAAACCATGACTGACAGCCAAAGTACGTTTAAAGATGAGGTCGACGCCCTGGAGTTGCTAATGCTGCGCGGCGAAGCCTCGGTAAAAACCCGCAGCGCAATGCTGTCAATTGCCCTGCTCGATGAGGTGCCAGATTTCACAGAGCTGCGCGCCACCTTCGACTACGCCAGCAGGCAATTTATTCGTCTGCGTCAACATATTGTCGCGCCCGCCCTCGCCATTACCGCCCCGCGCTGGGTAGTCGACCCCGACTTTAACCTAGACTACCACCTGCGCCGCATTAGCGCGGCTAGCCCCGGTAAGCTGCGCGATGTACTCGATACCGCCAGCCAAATCCTCGCTGCGCCAATGGACACCCAGCGCCCGCTATGGGAGGTTTTTATCGTCGAAGGCGTCAAGGAGCAAGGCGCTAAGGCGGCGTTAGTTTTAAAAATGCATCACGCGGTATCCGACGGCATGGGCGGGCTTATGCTTTTAAAGCTCTTATTCAATGACCGCCGAGCGACACCTGCCCGACCACCACTGGCCGCCCCCATCCCTGAAGACATCGACAGTATTAGCCTAAGTCGGCGCGGTATTAGCCAAGCTATTGTCAGGGTAATACCCAGCATCAACAAAAAAATACGCGTGGGAATTCGCGGTGGCAAAGACCTACTACAACACCCCAGTGAACGCCTAGACGAACTTAAGCAACATTGGCAATCGGCCAAACGTATTTTAAGCAGCGGCGACAGCCAGCCTTCACCACTGCTAATGCGCCGCAGCCTTGGCCGTCGCCTCGACGTACTGGAATACCCCCTTGCCGACCTAAAAGCCTGCGCAAAAACCTTAGATGCCAGTATCAATGATATTTACATTGCCGCCATTGCCGGTGGCCTAAATCGCTACCATAGCGCACTTGGCTGCAAGCTCGCCGCACTGCCACTGGCCATGCCGGTGAATTTGCGCACCGCGAATGATAATAACGGCGGCAACCACTTTGCCGCAGCGCGTATTTCCCTGCCCCTGAGCGAAGCCGACCCCAAACACCGTATTAATCTAATTCAAGCCCAAGTACAGCAAGCCATTGCCGAGCCAGCGATCAATATTGTTAACCGCGTAGCACCGCTGTTAGTTCATTTACCCGCTAGCGCACTTAAGGAACTCAGTGAACTCGCCAGCCACGTCGACGTACAAGCCTCCAATGTGCCCGGCCTCCGCAACCCGGCCTATATCGCCGGCAGTAAAATTGTAAAAATGTACCCCTTTGGGCCACTGCCGGGCATTCCGCTAATGTTAGTGATGATGTCACACGAGGGCGTATGCTATATCGGCAGTCACTGTGATACCGCAGCGTTTAGCCAACCCGATCTGCTAATACAATGCCTAAGCGATGAATTTAACGCCCTGTTAAAACCCGCCGCTAGTCCGGCAAAGAAAATAGCCCCTGTTCGCAAGCCGGTTGCAGCAAAAAAACCAGCACCCAAAAAAGCGGTCACCGCCAAAGCAAGTATCCCGGAAGGAAGTAAATCATGAGCCACCCAGATCAGGTCTTGGCATCGACTTTACACAGCATACAATCGTCAAAAAAAGGTCCTTCGGTATGTGTATTTTTTGACCTCGATGGCACCATTATCGCAGGCTTCTCGGCCACCCACCTGAGCAAGCAACGCCTAAAAAACAAAGACATTACGCTGCAAGAATTTCTGCGCACAGTAAACACCGGCATCAATGCTGCCATCGGCAAAGCCGACTTTGAAGATCTGCTGCAAATTGGCGCTGACGCGTGGAAGGGTCGCAACCATCTCGAACTCATGGCCATGGGCGAACGGCTGTTTAACAAAAAAATTATTAATTTAATCTACCCAGAAATGCGTAAAATTATTAAGGCTCACCAACAGCAGGGTCACACGGTAATACTGTCGTCCTCCGCCACCTGCTACCAAGTAGAACCCATAGCGCGCTTTTTAGGCATTGAACACGTGCTGTGCAATCGCTTTGCACTCAGTGGCGAACAACTCAGCGGCGAAATAGCAAAACCCCTAATTTGGGCCAAGGGCAAAGCCCAAGCAGCCCAGCACTTTGCCGACGAGCGCCAAGCGCCACTGAGCGACTGCTACTTCTACGCCGACGGCAATGAAGATGAAGCCTTAATGCATTTAGTTGGACACCCCCGCCCCACCAACCCCGGCAAAAATTTAGCTCGGGTTGCAAAGTCACGGGGCTGGCCAATTCAACGTTTTGTCAGCCGCAAAAACAACGGCGCCCTGCGCTCCACCGCCGGTGTAATGAGCGTACTGCCATTTGCCGGCATTGGCTTAGGGCTCGGATTACTCAAACGCGACAAGCGCGCCATATTAAATTACGCTTCGCCCCGCTGGATTGATCGCATGTTTAAAATAAACGGCGTGAAACTCAATGTTATTGGCAAGGAGAATCTCTGGGCGCAGCGACCCGCGGTATTTATTTTTAATCACCGCAATAACTACGACGCTTTTATGGCCGCCAAACTGATTGAAAAAGACTTTACCGGCGTTGGTAAAAAAGAATTAGAAAATCACTGGCTCACCGGCACCATTGGTAAACTCGCCGATGTCGCCTTTATCGATCGCGCCGACTCAAAAGGCTCAGTGGAAGCACTTAAGCCAATAGAAGAACTGGCCCGCAAAGGCATCTCAATCTGCCTCGCCCCCGAGGGCAATCGGGTCGACACAGAATTAGTGGGCGAATTTAAAAAAGGCGCATTCCGCATGGCCATGGCCGCAGGCATACCCATAGTGCCAATTGTATTTCGCAATGCTGAAATGATCGCCGCCAGAGACGCCGCTGTAATGAGCCCAGGTACAGTAGATGCCGCAGTGTTAGCACCCATCTCAGTCGACGACTGGACACTGGATAATTTGAGCGAAAAAATAGAAGACCTGCGCCAGCTATATATCGACACGCTAACAAACTGGCCAAAATCGGAAGAAGGCTAAGGATAAATACTCAACGATATGCTGTCGATCCATTGGAGATTGTCATCAAGGTAATTGGCCATAAACGAACCGATAAGCGGGTGAAGCGTTTATTTTACAACATGATTTCAGCCTTGGCGCGGGTTTGAGGTATTTTTCTACAGCCTGAACGCTCAAACACCGGCTTGGTGAAGTTGGCGAGTTTTTTTGGAACAAAAAAGGTGACAGCTTTACCAAGTCCGAGTGCTTTGATTTGTTATAGCTTTTACTCATAGTGAGTCCACAGCCGTAGAATTTTAACCGCCTTATCTTCTTCCAGTACCTGATACACCAATCGATGTTGGATATTGATCCTTCGGGAGTACGCTCCCGTCAAGTCACCAATCAGCTTTTCATAGGGCGGCGGCTTCTGAAAGGGATCTTGCTCGATGATTTGTAACAATTCTTGAGCTTTGTTCTTAAGCCCCGACGAGGCGAGTTTGCGTGCATCCTTTTGAGCTTGCTTGGTGTAGTAGAGCTTCCAAGTCACCAATCAAGCTCCTGATCGCACTCTTCAAGCCCCGCCTCGATACCCTCGCGGATTGACTCCCGCATGCCAGGCACAGCCAGTAAGTTGAGCGTTTCGTTTATGGCGTTCCAATCCTCTTCCGCCAAGAGGACGGCATTCCCTCTTTTCCCTGTAATAACAATAGGTTGATGGCTGGTAGACGCCTCATCAATCAAAGCATAGAGCTTGGTGCGGGCTTCTGTAGCGTTCAGTGTAGTCATAAGTCACCTCCGAGCCGCAAACAGTACGCTTAAACGTACGCCATGTCAACTGACAGGCTATAACATTTGTATATCAAGCACGCGCGGTTTGCCAAAAGTCACTCACCACGAAAACTAGCGCAACGCATTGATTTTATACTGAAATAAGGGGGATTTTGGCTGAGCCGAGCGCTGACAAAGCGTGCCTGCGCATATGTATTTTGGCGTGGTCTCATATGTCTTGCCTCACATCCCTTATGTGGCTGATTTTTCTAATCTTTCTCTCGCACTCCCAAGAACAACCGAGCGCACTTAAAATGTAAACCAAGCATAAATCTTGACGCTCAAAAAATACACTGTATATTCAACCAGCACGTAGACAAGGAGTGTCTGGATATGCCGAGTCCATTTTTAGAATCATTACGCAGGGAAATGCGGCTTCGCGGTTACAGCCTTAGAACCGAGAAGACCTACTTGTTATGGATCAAGAAGTATATTTACTTCATCAACAAACAGCATCCGAAAGATACTGGGAAGGCAGAGGTTGTGGCCTTTTTATCCATGCTGGCCAATGAGCGCCATGTCGCGGTTAATACCCAAAAAGTAGCCCTAAACGCCTTAGTATTTATGTATCACAAGGTGCTCGATCAGCAGCTTGGTGATCTGGGATTTACGTTGGCAAGCAAGCAGCGCAGCTTACCCACAGTTTTATCGCCCAAGGAGGTCGCAGGCATTCTGGCGCAGCTTAATGGTAGAAATTGGCTTATTATCGAATTACTGTATGGCAGCGGGCTTCGTGTAAAAGATATTGATCTGGATCGTAAATCGCTAACTATTTATGATGGCAAAGGGCGCAAGGACCGCCAAACCTTACTTGGACGCTCAGTCGTAAAAAGTATGAACGCCGCTATTGAAGGTGGTATTGCACAACAGCGAACAGACAATCAATCCGGTGTAGGCTGTTCTTTGCCAGAAGCCCTTTCGCGCAAATACCCCAATGCTTACCGGAGTGATGCTTGGGCCTTTATTTTTCCTTCTTCTACCCTTTGTATTCATCCTTATACCAATCAGCTCTGCCGTCATCACTTGCACGACACGGTGGTTAGACGCTTTTTACAGGCGGCTGTGCAGAGGGCCGACGTGACTCGCAAACGGGTAAACTGCCACACATTTCGCCATTCATTTGCAACGCACACGCTAGCTGCTGGCAGCGACATCAGAACAATTCAGGAGCTACTTGGTCACAATGACCTAAGCACAACTCAGATCTACACCCATGTTCTTGGGCAGCATTACGCGGGCACAACCAGCCCTCTTGACGCGCTTTCATGGTGATACAAATTTCATCGAGTGCGGACTATTACGCATTACGTCGCTGATGTCCGCTGTTCTGTATTAAGCGATTTTATTGGTATACAAGTGGCCAATTTTTGGGTGAAGCAGCTAATCATTATAGCGACAACACTGCTACTCATTAGGAGCAGCAGTGTATTAATGGCATTTGCGGTTATTACAGCAGTTCAAAAAATGGCATCCACACATCTTCGCGCTGCTCAAAGCAGACTTTAACTCGGTCGCCAATCGCAACTTTACCGGGTTCAACACTCGGCATGGCCGAAGTCAGCCGCAGCCCAACTTGTTCGTCGAGTTCAACAATGACCAGGATATAAGGAATTTTCAAACCCGGTATCCACGGCATACGGTTCACGGTGAGCGCCGCCACGGTGCCGGTGCCGGACATGGGTTTGGCAGCAATGTCCTCACCTAAGCACTTACGGCAGCAGACACTGGGGGGATGCTGCCAATACTGGCAGGCCTCACAGTATTGCATACGCAGTTGGCCGTCGGCACCGGAAGTCCAGAAAAAGCTGTTCAGCTCATCTAGCTCAGGTGTGGGGCCTACCGTCTTTTCTAAAGCATTTGTATCAGTCATTTAGTCATCCATCTTATCGGCTGAATACCACTGTTATTGTCCTTAGTGAGCATTCATCTATAGGCTGTTGAAACGTCGCCCACCCTAAATCAGTCGCTGCGCAGTAATGCTGCGCCAGAGAGATTACCGCCGCCATTGCTGACTACCGCGAGCTTTCTATCGCCACTCAATTGGTGACTACCAGCTTCGCCGCGCAATTGTTTTACGGCCTCATGGAAATAGCCCAAGCCGTGGGTGCGCCCCGCCGACAACTGACCGCCGTGACTCGCCAGAGGCAGTTCTCCGTCACGACCAATACGCTGACCACCCTCGACAAAGGCCGCTGCTTCACCGCGCCCGCAAAAGCCCAAGCCCTCTAGCCACAGCAGGGTTAAAAAGCTAAAGCCGTCGTAAAGTTCAGCAAAGTCGACATCTTTGGGTTTAAAGTCGGTACGCGACCACAGCATTTTACCGGCGTCTTCGGCGCCAAAACGGGTGAGGTCATCTTGCTGATCCCAGCTGTCACGCCCGTAAAGCGGACCACCAATGGCTTCAATATGAATCGCCTTGGATTTTAAATCTGGGACGCAGTCTTTGTGAGAAATAATAATGACGGTGGAGCCGTCAATGGGCACATCGCAGTCAAATAAACACAGCGGGTCTGAAATCATTCGCGAGGCCAAATAATCCTCCATGGTGAGCGGGTCGCGATACACCGCGCGCTCGTTCAGCATAGCATTACTGCGCGCATTCAAGGCAATTTGAGCAAGCTGCTCCCGTGTTGCGCCAAACTCATGCATATAGCGCGACGCCACCAACGCAGCCCAGCTACTCGCTGAAAATGCACCAAAAGGCAGCTGCCACTGAAACGGCCCGCTAATGCGCTGACTGCCAGTACCCTGCACGCTAGAGCGGGTACCCTTGGCCATAGAGCTGGCCTCGGTCATGGTACGAAAGCAAATAACATGGCGGGCTTGGCCGCTGGCCACTGCCATGCAGGCATTAATAATGGCCGACATTTGGGTAGACTCAATACCGGCGTTATACCAGCTCAGTTTTAAATCCATTGCCTCACGCAGATCGGTAATCGACACCGGCGAAAAGCCCGGTGCGGCGTGTTGCATTTGCCCCGGCCAGCTCGACACCCCGTCGATATCACTGCGTGATAGACCCGCATCATCAAGGGCTTGCTTTACGGCATCGACCGTTAATTGCAAGCCGTTGCGAGGCAGGCGACGGCCAATTTCTGACTGACCAACGCCGGAGATAACACACTGCTTTTCTGAAAAAATATTCGGCATAAATCAGCTCAGCTCTTTAAACGGTTTATTTTTATCTGGGCGATAGTCTTGGGGTAATCCCAGCACCCGCTCGGCGATGGTATTTAATAACACTTCATCTGTGCCGCCAGCGATACGACCAGCGGGATCAATCCACGACCAGGCAAAGTCAGTGCGGAAGTCACCCTGAGGGTTCATCTCAATGCCATCGGGGCCGATTAAATCCAGCGCTAGTGCACCTAAGCGCTGACGCGCACGTCCCATAATTAATTTACGGATACCGGCTTCTGGGCCAGGCTCTTTACCACCACCCACTGCTGCCATGCCCCGGCGATATATAGAGCGCAGGCCCTGTCGCTCTATATAGGCTTCGAGTAATGTGGCGCGAATTTCGCCGTCGGCAATGGCCGGTGCGCCAGCAATTTCACAGTGCTGGGCGTGTTCAAACAAACTATTGAGGGACATGCCACCAATGCTTTCATCATACACACCGGCAACACGCTCAATCATTAACATTTCCATGGCCACCGCAAAGCCGCGACCCTCATCGCCAAGGCGCTGAGTATCGGGCACAAACACATTATCGAAGAACACCTCGTTAACATCATCGTGACCGGCCATACGACGAATCGGACGGACGCTAATACCCTTGCTGTGCATATCCGCATAGAAACACGTTATACCCGCATGCTTGGGACCATCACTATTGGTACGCGCCACAATAAAGCCCCAGTCGGCAACCTGCGCCCAGCTGGTCCACAACTTTTGACCGTTGAGCAGCCAACCATCAACACCGTCTTTGCTGTGACGCTCAGCCTTTAAGCGCACTGCGGCAAGATCGGAACCGGCGCCCGGCTCAGAGAACATCTGACACCAGATCTGTTCGCCACGAATTGCTTTCGGCCCCAGCTCACGGCGGGCTTCTTCCGGCGCATAGCGCAGAAAAATCGCCATTAACTGCGCAGTGCTAATTACAAAGTATTCGGTGGGCAGTAAGTATTTAAGCTCTTCTTCGCCAAACACAATTTTATGCAATTCAGTAAGACCCGCGCCGCCGTATTCAGCTGGCAAATTAATACAGGCAAAACCGCCTTCCACTTTTTTGGCCTGCCATTGGCGACCAAGGGCAAGATCTTCTGCAAAGCTTAAACCCTGACGCACCTCGCCAGAAAACGCGGGCGCATTTTCGGCCAACCATTGGCGAGCTTTTTGACGATAGGCACCTAGCTCGGGCAGCGCCTCAATGGGTTCACGGGCATTGTCTTGATCGGCAAGGCGATAGCTAAAAAAGCGCTCGCGCCATTCCAAACGGCTACCCAATTCCAGCGCCAATACCCGCGAGCGCCGGTAGTGATGCTGGGGCAAACCCTCCCAAGTTGAGCCCAAACCACCAAAGGTTTGCATACTCTCTTTGGCGCTAAATTCGTAAGCTTCAATGGCCGCAACCCGCGACGACGCCGCCAGCTCGCGCCAACTGTCATCACCGGCCTCATAGGCCAATAGCGCGTCATCGACACAGCCCCGCGCCAGCTCTATACGCCAGTACATATCGGCAATTTTATGTTTAATCGCCTGTAGTGCGCCCAAGGTTTGGCCAAACACCTTGCGCTCTAAAGCGTAGTCCCGCGCCAATAACATCGCCGCTTCGGCACCTGCGCTCTGCTCCACCGCTGTTAACAAGGCGGCAACAGCAAGTGCGTCGGCATGGATTTGCTCGGCATTATCGGTGACGAGTACCGTCACCTCGGCATCAGCAAAGTTTAGCCGCGCCTGAGCGCGAGCTTGATCAATGGCCGAAACAGCTTCTTTTGTCACCGCCGCATCGGCCAGATTAACCAAAACTAATTTTTCCTGGCCGCTGTCATCGGCCAAAGCAATGGCGTAATCCGCCACTGCCGCAAATGGCGTGGCCACTGTTCGACCCTGCAATTTGCCCTCTACCAAAGGAAGTGGACTAGCGCAAACAAAGCAGGCAATTGCATTGCCTGCCATTAGACTTTCTAGCACCACAACTGCGTCGTTCTCAGTATTTGTGACCTTAAGAATTTTCGCCAACTGATACACTGCCAATAAGGGTAGCGATACCGTAGTGCGACCCATTTCCTGAGCGAGCACTGCCAAACCGCGCAAACCTAGGCCTAGGCCGCCTTGCGCTTCGTCTACTGCCAGCATCGGCCAACCCATTTCAGCCGTGCTGCCCCAGCTTTCGCTGTCGAAGGAAGCGGGCTTGTCTAATAGGGTTTTCAGGTATTCGGGATCGGCCCGCTCTGTCAAAAAGCGCGCTGCCTGATCTTGAATAGCCTGTAAATCTTCGTTAATTGCAATCACGTCGTTTGCCGCCTAAATTTCGCTTATTCATTGTTAGCCTTACAGGCTATTAGCATCTTTTCCACAAACCTTTTCAGGCCGGATCAAACTCAGCATAGCCGTTGTTTAGTACCAACAACTCCCGCTCTACCACAAATGTGCGGAAGGCCGCCTTGCCGTCACCCTCATTCCAAATTTCGGTGCGCAGGGTTTCACCCGGAAATACCGGGCTAGCAAAGCGCAGATTAAACTTTCGCAAGCGCGCAGGATTGCCGTCGCAAACCGCCGAAATCACCGCTCGCGCAGCAAACCCATAGGTACACAGTCCATGTAAAATCGGTTTTGGGAAACCGCCCATCGCCGCAAATTTGGGGTCGATATGCAGAGGATTGGTGTCGCCCGTTAAGCGGTAAAGCGCTGCCTGCTCTTCACGACTAATGGCGTCTATCACCACATCGGGAGCGCGTTCTGGAATAGGCTGTGGCACCGGCTGACCGCTCGTGGGGCCGCCGCAGCCGCCATTGCCACGCAAGAATACCGCCGAGGTACAGGTGGCCAGTAATTCGCCGCTGCCGGCATCACTAATTTCCCGCGCCAGCATCATTACCGAGCCTTTCTCAACGCCCTTATCGTAAATCTCTTGTACATAGCTGCGGCTCTTCACCTTGGCTTCGCTGGGCAGGGGCTTGTGTATAGTGAGGTATTGCTCGCCGTGAAGGAGCTTGCTCAGATCGATACCCGTTTTTGGGTCTGCTACCCACATTGTGCCCTGAGAAGCCATGGTAACCGCCATCGTCGGCAACACTTCTAGCTTCTTCTCGTAGATCAAGTTTAAATCTGCAGCGGGGTCGCCAGCCCCAGCGCCAACACTGAGCGCATATAAAATACAGTCATTCGCAGAGTAGTCCTGATGCCCCTCTGGAATTGGCCAGTTTTTAATTTTCTCGTATTCAAAACCCACGCGATACACTCCAAGCTGGTAAGGAAATCTGCAGCGGCTAAGCGCTGCAGTAGTAGGCTCGTCACAAGGACAGCAGCAAGCCCCAAATTTATATCAAAAACTAACACATAATCAGCTACCGTTCAACACGCACAAGACTGCCTACAGCCTCACACCAGACTGGGATTTACTGAAAAAATGCATAACTGCTATAACTACACAGCAATAACAGCTAACATAAATGACACATAATCACTAAATTTAACAATAATCATCACCGCCATGACACGAGCGATTAATGTGTAGCTACAGGCGGGAAATTCCATAACAATATTCAAATCGGTGGCCCATGAAACTCACTCATAATGCTTCATCTGCACTCGCTACTAGCCTAGGCAATGCCCTAGCCCAATGCGCAACTAGCGACACCGCTTTTTACTTCAAAGACCGCGAGTATCGCTGGCAAGACGTTAGCAATACCATTAGCATCCTAGACCAGCTGTTACGCAAGCAGCCACTTGGCGACTCACCCCGCGTAGCCTTTATTGCCCGCAGCCGCCCTATGCATATTAGCTGCCTGTGGGGACTGCTCATTAGCGATCGCTGCGCTTCAATGATCCACTGCTACCAATCCACCGCCAAAATCATTAACGATATTCGCAAGGAGGGCTATCGCGCCCTGATTGCCGACCAGCAAGATTGGAATGAGGACTTACTCGCGGCAGTGCAAGACATGGGCTGCCTCGGCATTGCCATTACCGAGCACAGCGTCGAACTGCTCCATTGCCCGGAGCAAGACGCCGCAAAACCAGCAGATGTCAAAGGCAGTAAAGCCCCGCAAGACGATTTCGCCACCGCCATCGAAACCCTGAGCAGCGGCACCACTGGCGCCCCCAAGCGCATTCAGCTAAGCCGTCGCAACCTCGCCGCTAGCACAGAGGCCGCCAAGCAAGCACTCACTCAAATGAACGCCAGCGCCAGCCAGCCAGCTCCCATTATCTCGGTGTTGCCGCTCAGCAATATCAGCGGTGTGTATGCCAGCACACCAGCACTGGCCATGGGTATGCCCATGGCGATCTTAGAGAAATTCCAATTGGACGACTGGCTGGCCATTGTGCAGCGTTTCAAACCCGTAGCGGCCGATATTCCCCCCGCAGCCATGGCCGCCCTGCGCCAACCTCAACTACCCAAAGAGGTGTTTAGCAGCATTAAGGTCATTCGCACTGGCGCCGCGCCGCTAGACCGCGAAGTGCAGGCTTATTTTCAAAACGAGCTGGGTATCCCGGTGAATTTAAGTTATGGCGCCAGCGAATTCTGTGGGGTTATCACCAGCTGGTCGATGGCCGAGTTAGCGGAGTACTCAGCCAGTAAAATGGGCAGCTGCGGCCGCGCCCTACCCGGTGTTGAATTACGGATTAGCGACCCAGACACTGGCACAGTACTCGCGGCAAACGCGGTAGGAAGATTAGAGGCAAAGGTCAATCGCGTCGGCCCTGACTGGATAGCCACCTCAGACCAAGCTCGTATCGATGAAGATGGTTTTATGTGGTTTGAAGGACGGCTAGAAGAAACTATTTTTCGCGGCGGCTTTAAATTATCGCCACTGCTAATCGCCGAACAGTTCCGGCGCCACCCCGCCCTAGCCGACGCTGCGGTTATTGGCGTAGATGAACCTCGTTTGGGGCAGATTCCGGTTGCGGTACTGGTACTTAAAGCAGGCCACAGCCAACCGGACAATGACGAACTCAACCGCTTTGCCCGCGACCACCTCAGCGCACCCGAAATCCCGAGTGCCTATTATTTTGTTGATGAATTGCCACGTACCGCAAGCTATAAAATAAGCTTACTAGAGCTCAAAAACCTTATTTCAGAACTGCATAAAACACCAAAATAGACAGTTAATAAGGGCAAGCCCTACATCACTTTAAATCAGGAATCACTGGCAAAATAATTTCCGAGGCCAAGCCACCGCCAGTGTGCAAGGTTAAGGTAGTACCTAACATGCTGGTTTGCAGGTCAAACGGCAAGACATATTTGCTCTCGTGAAACGCAACGCGCAGGCGAATAAAGCTACCCGCGGGGATGCGGTGCGCAGCGGGCATAAAGCTTAGCGGGTAGCGATATACGCCATCAATGACTTGCCGCGCCTCCACAGTTAATTTATGGCGTGGATGCAGGAGCTGACCGTACTCATCGTATAAACTATTCTGTTCATCCAAGGCCCGATCTCTTGCACGAATCTGAGCGTCGCTAATCAGGTTCTCAGTACCATCTGCGTCAACAAAAAATAAGCCCACAGAAAACGCAGAATCGGCGCGATCTGCATCAATATTTAAAAACCCACTTACCGCCCCAGCCAAGGTCATCGCTTCATCCAATATTGGCGCATCAAACACCAACGACGGCCCTGACACACTCGGTGCGCAGGGCAAACAAACTAAAGTCTGCTGCGCTGCGGCCGGTGCAGATTCCAGCAATTTGCCGTCGCTGTTTAGATAAAAACGGGTAAATTGGGTTTGCTCAGCAGGGATTGCCGAAGACTGTACCGTCCACGTCTCTGCGCCCTCGGGAAACACATTGAATTTTGGCAAATGGGCAACACCGTTGTCGCGGCTCTTCAGCCAATGATCAAACCAGGCCTTCACCAAACTCGCCTTGCTGTCATTTGCCTTACCTGCATACTGAAATTTGTCCCAGCCACCCTGAGCGCAGTGACCACCCGGCGAAAGAAAGAAGGATACGTGGGGCGATTTTTCCAAACGCTGGGCGTAGTCAAAAGACGTGAGCGACAGCTGCCACAGATCATCAATAGCCGCGGTCATGGCCACCGGAATATCTATTTCTGATGCCATAGGTACAAAATTAATCGTTCGCCAAAAGTCATCATAAGAAGAGGTTCCAGCGGTGGTTTCTGATAATTTAGCGAGAATCGGCTGATTGGGCTGCAAACTTGGATTTGCTGGATCAGCGCTAAATGAGGAGGCGCCTATTAAACCTACTATTGAGTAGGCTGCTGGTGAGGTACTGGCGCTGCCAGCCCCCACCACGGCGCGATATACGTCGGGGAAAAAGCTCTCAGCCCAAATGGCGTAAACCGCTCGAGGCTTGCCCTCAGTCATACGAATTTGGTCGGCAGTGGCGGCAACAATAGTGGAGCCACCTAAGTTGGAGCAACCGGTTACGCCCACTTGATTATTTGACCATGACTGCTGCTGAATCCAGTCAAGCATATCTTCGTGGTCGGTACGCCAGCTTTCGGTATACCAATCCCCCGGGCCGCTTTTGCCGGTGCCCCGCCAATCTACACTAATAACAATATAGCCATACTTGGCAAGCCCGATAGTTTCTGGGGATCCAGGATCCAGACAACCGCCACTCAGATCAGGCAATTCACTTGCCGTAGCCACCCCGCCGCCGCCCCCAACCAAATCTTTGCCATAAGGGGTGGTGGTCAATAATACGGGAAACTGGCCGTCTACATCGGGCCGACTGATATTTGCCGACAAAACGATGCCATCGCGCATCGGTATTTTTACGTCGCATTCTAAGCGGCTTTGGTAATTCTCTTCAACAAGCGGTTCTTCTCCGCCGCCGTTATTATTCGGCGCGGGTGTGCCACGACCCTTGCTATTATTACAGCCCCCAAGCAGCAAAGACAACAACACCAAGGCAAGTAGCGATACATTTAAGGCAATACGATTCCGGAGGAATTTCATTATTATTGTCCATTTTATTTTGACCTACGAACTTATCGGCAAGCCATACTTACCGATCCCTTAGTCCGGTCTTGCGCTTACCAGTAGCCGTCACGCAAAGCTTTTTTATGTAGCTTACCGTTATCCATACGCGGCAGGGCCGCATCAAAATCAATACTACGAGGGCATTTAATCGCGGAGAGTTGAGCACGACAGTAGGCCATTAATTCCGCTGCCAAGTCATCGCCAGCCTCGCTCCAATTTAATGGTTGAATGACGGCTTTGACTTCTTCGCCAAACTCGGCATTGGGTACGCCAAACACGGCAACGTCCATTACTTTGGGATGCACAGTTAAGATATTTTCTATTTCTTGGGGATAAATATTTACGCCACCGGAGATGATCATAAAGCTCTTGCGATCAGTTAAGAATAAGTAACCGTCTTCATCAACGTAGCCAATGTCGCCCAGCGTCGACCAGCTAGGGTGCTTGGGATTGCGGGCATCTTTGGTTTTAGCCTCATCGTTTTTATATTTAAAATCAAAGCCACCCTCAAAATACACCGTGCCCTGTTCGCCTGCGGGCAGCTCCTCGCCGTCGTCGTCGCAGATATGCAAAATACCCCACTGAGCACGGCCCACCGAGCCCCGTTTTTTCAGCCATTCTTCGGAGGTTATATACGTGGCGCCATTACCCTCTGAACCGCCGTAGTATTCATAGAGGATGGGGCCCCACCAATCAATCATCTGCTGCTTAATGGGCACCGGACACGGCGCTGCGGCGTGAATAACACACTCTAAACTAGAGCAATCGATACCGCTGCGCTGTGACTCGGGCAATTTTAATAGGCGCACAAACATAGTCGGCACCATTTGCATATGCGTTACTTTGAAGCGCTCAATTGCTTGTAGCAGCGCCACCGGCTCAAACTTCTCACAGATCACCACGCAGCCGCCAATACTTTGGGTCGTCATGCTGAACACCAGCGGCGCGGCGTGATAAAGCGGTGCTGGCGACAAATAAATACTACGTTCCGACACGCCGTACTGCTCGCGCTGCATGGCAACAAAGGGTAGCGGCTGATCTGCTGGGGCGCCGCTTAGCGGCAGCTGTACGCCTTTGGGTCTACCGGTGGTGCCCGACGAATAGACCATATACTGACCGGCGGTTTCATCGCTAATACGCTCAGCGGGCTGCTCGGCAATAGCCTGCGGCCAGCTCGGCAGCGTCGCTGCTTCACTGTCTACAAAGAAATTAAATTGCTCACCAAACTCAGCGGCGGCACCTTTGGCTATCAGCTCTTTAACGCCGGGCAAGTCTGACGATGCCACCAACAAAGATGCGCCGCAGTCTTTAATAATATACGCCGCTTCAGCCAAGGTTAGGTGACTAGAAATAGGGGTGAAATACAGGCCCGAGCGCTGAGCTGCCCAGCTAATCTCAAGGAAACTCGATGAGTTGTGCATCCAAATGGCAATACCATCGCCGGGCTTTAAGCCCAGCGCACGAAATTGCTGGGCGCCTTGATTGGAACGGCTCTCTAGCTGTTCATACGTAGTGACTTCACCACTGCCCGCCATGATGATTGCAGGGGTATTGGGTCGTTCCTTGGCGTGAATACTCGGGTGCATATAGGCACTCCTTTTCAATTTTATGCGTGGGCGAGGGAGCAATTTTGAATATCATATAACTGACTGATTGTCATTTTATGATTTATAGACAATACTACATATATTCAAATAATAAACACAAGAACTATTGCCCAATAGTCGATAAGCATCAATAAAAGCTAACAAGTAAACACTTATATAGGGATATATTATGTCGAACTTTAAAAAAGTTGCGCCTGCGCTCGCCCTAGCCCTGACCCAAGCCAGCACAATGCTACACGCTGACGAGTCATCGCTAATGATCGAAGAAGTACTCGTTACGGCCCAAAAGCGCAGTTCCAGCCTACAAGACGCCTTAATGTCGGTAAGTGCCATTAGTGGCGAAGACATGTCATTTCGTGCCCAAAGCAGTGTTGAAGACCTCCAAAGCTCAGTTCCCGGTCTCAATATCAGCAATACCGGTGGTGCGGTATTAATCAGTATGCGAGGCATAGGCACCAATGTTTTCTCCGGAGCCACCGAGCCGGGCGTTGCTTTACATATCGATGGGGTATACCAACCTCGGCCCTCAATTGGCCCGCTGGGTTTCTCTGACCTCGCGCGAGTTGAGCTACTCCGCGGCCCCCAGGGTACGCTTTACGGGCGCAACTCCAGCGGTGGGGTAATCAATTTTATTCTCAACAAGCCCAGTGAAGAGTTTGAGGCCAGCGGACTTGTTCGCGCCGCCAATTACGAAACCTTAGGCGCTGTCGCCAAAATTTCCGGCCCAATCAGCGAGCATTTCCGTGCTCGCCTAGTATTAGAGGGCGAGCAAACCGATGGCTATATCAAAGAACAGCCGGGCAATCGCAACTCCAATGAGTCAAATGGCTATGGCAGCAGAGTTGCGCTGAGCTATGTCAGCGACGGCATTTTCAGCGCCGACCTTTCCTATCTCTATCGCTATGATAACGGCGCGGGAATGAGTTCCAATGCCGTTAATCGAATATCCCCCGATCCTCAGCGGGAATTAACCGGCTTTGTGTTTTTACCGATTGCCACCTCCCAGCCCGACGACGCGATTACCGACGAACCATGGCAGCGTAAATTAAATTATCACCCCGATGGCGAACGCCGCACCGTGAACGTGAGCACCAAGCTCAATTGGAGCTGGGACGCGCTGGACTTGAGTTACACCGGCGGCTATCAAGACCATTTCCGTACCGAGTTTTTCGATGCCGACTACACCGCCAACGATATTTACTATATTCCTGGTCGCCACGACAGCTCTGAGTCTTTTGGGCATGAACTGAATATCTCTGGCGATACCGATAAGTTACAGTGGTTAGCGGGGCTCTATTATTTTGAAGAACAATTTAGCCCCTACCTGCCCGCCGACGTCCCCCAAGCTGGCGGTGGCGCGGGAATTTTTGTGCGGCCCAAGACGGTCGAGGACATTGAAGCCATTGCCGTATTCAGCGACATTACCTACGCCTTCACTGATCAGTTAGAACTCAATCTAGGGGTGCGCGCCCTGCAGGATGAAAAAAATGCGGTTCAAAATATCGGTTTTTATACTGCGGGTGGCGTCCCCATTCCCAGCGTACCCGACACCTTAGAGAGCTGCGAAAATTTAGAACTTAAAACCGAAGCCAGCAAGGTCACCCCTAAAGTCGGCCTGCGCTACGCTTTTAGCGACAGCTTTTCGGTTTATGGCAGCCGCAGCGTAGGCTATAAATCTGGTGGCAGTAACTTCACTTCCTGCGGTGACACCTACGACCCCGAGGAAGTTGTTTCTGCCGAGATTGGCATACGCAGTACTTGGCTGAATCGCCGCGTTATCGCCAATATGTCGATTTACGACAGCCAGTACAAAAACTTTCAAACTCTAAAACTTAATGGTCTGCGCGGCGATATCATCAACGCCAAGGCGGCGCGAATTACTGGCGGTGAAATCGAAGCCCAGTTTCTATTAACACAGGCACTCACCCTGAGCAGTAATATTTCGGTAATGGACGCCTACTACGAAGACTTTGCCGATGACGACTCCTCCAATCCCGATGCTGGCGAACAAGACCTCAGCGGGGTAGAACTCACCCGCGCCCCGGATTACACCGTGAATATCGCCGCTGACTACCGCTGGCCTTTAGACCTAGCAAGCTTTGACGAAATGCGCTTTCGGTTAGAACACTTCCGCAGCGCTGACGTCACCCTACGCCCCTTTGACGGACCCGCGGATGTGCAAGAGGCCTATGGCTTTAGCAACGCGTTTTGGGCATTAAACGGCGCGAACTTATCTCTGCGACTCTTTATAAAAAATATTGAAAGCAGCGAATACTACCTCTTTGCCGCTGGTGACAGCACTGGCCGGGTTCACGGCTCAGCCGGCGCACCAAGGCAATACGGCGTCGAGCTTAATTACCAGCTGTAATAGCCTGAATACCCACAACAAAATCCGCTAAGCCAATGGTTTAGCGGATTTTTATTACGGCACTATAGTTTATATGTTAGAAATACCAGCGTAGGACAATTAATTAGTCTGCCAGCAAGGCATTGATAGCTGAGTCGACATTTATCCAGTCGAGCTTAATTTCGCGGTAATCAAATAACCAATTGCCGACATCGTCCGACGACATCTGATCAATATAGTAACCGGTATGATCGAGGCCAATATTGGAGTACACCGAGAAGCGCGTTTCAATGCGCGCAGAGCTGGTTTTAAGCTCCTGAATATCTGGCATTGCAAGATGATGTTTTAATCGCGGCGGTTTTGGACCGCCCGCATTCAGCAAGGCGATAAACTCGCCCTGTAGATCCACAAAAAATTGCCGTACCCCCACTGGGCCGCGATACGTATCGCGGCCCGCCATGGGCAGGTATTGTGCGTCGGCATGAAAGAGCGCCGATAAGTTTTGACTGTCACCTGCATCAACATAGCGGCAATAGCGCGACAGGATCGCGCGAATCGCCTCGGCGGCGACACATTGCGCTAGCGATGCAGCGTCAGGCATTGGCTTATTCGCCAGACTTTTTGCCCTCAGAAACCATTTTCGCCACGCCCTGATTCACAATATCCCAAAACTCTTTGGTAGATGAGCTTACGGTGTGGGTGTCGAAGTGCGCGTTAAGCGAGTTGCGGTAGCCCTGAATATCGGCGGTCCGATTCAGCGAGCGCTTGAGCATGGCGGTGGCGTGTGGCGGCGCCTTGGCAATTTGCTGGGCCATTTTCATGGTGAAATCTTCCAGCTCGGCGCGGGGTACAACGTGGTTGACCATGCCCCACTCTTTGCCGTCTTGGGCGCTGATTTTGCCGCCAGTGAACAGCAGCTCTTTGGCTTTACGGGTGTTCAATACCCAAGGGTGAAGCAGCGCTTCTACCGCAGCAGCGCCCATTGAATGCAACACTGGATCAGAGAAGTAAGCGTCGTCGCTGGCAATAACCAAATCGCAGGAGTTCGCCACCATAAAACCACCGGCAATACAGGCACCGCTCACTTCAGCAATCGTAGGTTTGGGCAGATCCCAAATACGCATGGCATTGCCAAGGAAGTGTTCCTGCTCCCAATGCCAGTGCTGTTCAACAGTGTAATCACCGCGCAGTTTCATGCCGTCGGCCAGATCGTGACCGGCAGAAAAGTGCTTACCTTGACCACCAATAATAACCACGTGAACTTCGCTGTCGGCTTTGGCGCGGGCCAGTGCGTCGTCTAGCTCGGCGAGCAAGCGCGTTGACTGGGCGTTGCCCTTGTCTGGACGGTTGTGGCAAACCCGCAGTACTGCACCGGTTTTTTCATAAGTAATATCGTTATATTCCATGCTCATCTCCGTTATTGCTGGACGGGTATTCAAGGTGGCCCGAGTCCAATCAGTGCAGCTGTTGAATTCAGCACCTCTTGGCCGCCCCAACAACTAACTATGTGTTAGCTTTAAAATTAGCACATGCGCGCCTCGCTGGCAATTCGCAGTGCTACGCTCTTTTTATCTATGCGGCGCAATTACCTTATGCAGTTAGTGACGACCACAGTTGCTCTGAGCCAGCGGCCAAGATTTTATTGCCCAGCTGCTCTGACCAGTAGCGCTCATTGCCCGCCTCTGCCCGCCATTGCCACAGACGGCGCGTGTAATAATGCAGCTCGTGCTCGTCGGTAATACCGATGGCGCCAAATACTTGGTGGCCAATTCGGCTCACGTCTTTGGCGGCGACGCTGGCCGTGTATTTCGCCACGGCGGCTCCCGCCAAAAACTGATTATTATCCAGCTCGCGACAGGCGTATTTGCCAGCCATTTCCGCCGCTGCGGCGCGGCAACTGGCTTCTGCTAACTGGTGCTGCAAGGCCTGAAACTTGCCAATCGGCTTGCCAAACTGCTTGCGGGTATTGGCGTAGTCCACGGCCAATTCCACTACCTTGTCGCAGGCGCCACTGATCATTAGGGCGCGCATTACAGCCAAGCCACTGCGAATTTGGCTGGCATCGCTCATTGCCACCACTGCCAGTGGCGTGATGCCGCTGAAATCGACGGCGGATGTTGGCGCGCGCTCTAAGCTATCGCATTTTTCTAGGCGCGCGGCGACATCGCTAGCGGCAACACTAAACAAGAAAGCCTCATCACCGCGACGAGCAAGACCCAGCAATTGCGTAGCCCAGCTCGCCCAGCTGACCATGGCGGCTTCACCTTGCAAACAGCCCGTAGCATCAAGCTGAATATCGGCATTGGCACTGGGGTCGATTAGCGCCAGTGGCCCTTCGGGTATGTCCAAGTTGGCTTGACTCATTAGACGACGAGCAAACAAGGTCTCTGCCAAAGGCAGCGGCGCAGCATGGCGACCCAGCACGCGAAACAACTCGGCGCAGTCCTGCCAGCCTAGACCGGCGTCGTCGGCGCCGGTGCGCATCACATCGGCCACACCCATTTCTTCAATTTCTTGCCACAGAGACAAATCTGCACCACCCGCTTCCAAGATGGCGAGACTCTCGGCATTCACTCGCGCCGACAGCAGTTTTTCAAGCTGGTCGGCCAATAATTCGGCAATATTCATTTCGTTCATAACAGCACTTTTTCCGTTCTTTAAATAAGCGAATTAAAGGCCCATGCCACGCGCAATAATCATTTTCATGATCTCGTTGGTGCCGCCACGCAGAGAAAAACTCGGTTCTACTTGAATCAGATAGGCCAGCGCCTCGGACAAGGTGTCGCCAGCGCGACGCAGCGGTTGCGCCTCGACAATATCGGCGATCAAACCTGGCATACGCTGCTCTAAACCCGTGCCCAATAATTTGGTGATCGCCGCTTCTTGCAATGGGGTTTCGCCATTTTCCAGCTGATTTTGAATCGACAGCGACATTTGGCGCAGCACCGTAAGCTCGGCCACCATGGCGCCAATATCTCGGGCGATGGACGGATCGTCAACGGACTCACCGAGCTTGGCCAGCGCCAAGGGCAATAAGGGGAAAGAACTTAGGTAACGATCGGGGCCGCTGCGCTCAAAGGCCAGCTCGGCATTGGCCTGTGCCCAACCGCCGTTTTCCACGCCCATTAAAGCGTCTTCGGCGAGCATGACATTGTCGAAAACAATCTCATTAAAATGGGACTCACCGGTTAAATCCTTGATCGGATTAATTTCAATGCCCGGTGTTTTTAAATCGATAAGAAATTGCGACAAGCCTTTATGCTTACCGTGCTCCTCAGAAAACCCGGTGCGGAACAAACCGATCATCACGTCGCAGTCTTGGGCGTAGGTTGTCCAGACTTTGCGACCATTCAGCAGCCAACCTCCGTCAACGCGCTCGGCTTTTGAGCGCAAGGAGGCCAGATCGGAACCGGCATCTGGCTCAGACAAACCAATACAAAACGCCGCTTCGCCGCGACAAATCGCTGGCAGGTATTTGGCTTTTTGTGCCTCGGTACCCAAGCGCATAATCAGCGGCCCGCTCTGGCGGTCCGCCACCCAGTGGGCGCCAACTGGCGCGCCCGCTGCGAGCAGCTCTTCCAGCACCACATAACGCTCCATGGCGCTGCGCTCGTGGCCGCCGTATTGCTTTGGCCAAGTCATACCAATCCAGCCGCGCTCGCCCAGCTTGCGGCTCAATTCGCGATCAAAGCCCGTCCAGGAATGGCCTATTTGCCAGCCATTCCACTGTCTGGCTTCCTCTTGCACAAAGGCTCTTACCTCGGCGCGCAGGGCCACGGTTTCTGGCGGTAATTCAAAAGGGGTAAAACGATACGCTGCGCTCATATAGCCCCCTGCGCTTGCAGGGCTTTGATTTGCGCTTCGTCAAAGCCCAACCACGAGGACAGAATCTGTTCGTTGTGCTCGCCCAATAGTGGCGGCGCCTGACGATAGGTCACCGGCGACGCTGAAAAGCGCATAGGGCTAGCGGCGCTGCGAATGGTGCCGTTAGTGGGATGCTCTTGACTGACAATCAATTCACGGGCCAGCACTTGGGGGTCTTTTTCAAGATCGGCCATTTCATTAATGCCGCCACAGGACACCGTACCGGCATTGAGAATTTCTACCCACTCGGCCTTGGTTTTGCCTTTTAACGCCTCGGTGACGAGGGCTTTCAGTTCTTCGCGGTTGGCAACCCGCGCGCCCATGCTACAGAAGCGGGGGTCGGTGGCCCAATCGGCATGACCAAGTACCGCCGACAAACGCACAAATTCACGGTCGTTGAAGGTGGCAATCAAAATAAAGCCATCGTCTACCGGGAATACGCCATAAGGCGCGGCGCTGGGGTGATCGTTGCCGGTGCGGCCCAATGCCGTGCCGCCGTTAAACCAGCCAGAAAAAGTATTGAGCATCGCTGATAATTGCGAATCGAATAGTGACACATCAATGTATTGGCCCTCGCCACTCACATTGCGGTAATTGAGCGCCGCCAATACCGAGATCGCCGCGTACAAGCCCGCGCAAATATCAGCAATTGGTACGCCAACCCGCATTGGCCCGTCGCCCGGTTCGCCGTCGTGATGACCAGTTACCGACATCAGCCCGGCCATGGCCTGAACCAAGTAGTCATAGCCCGAGCGGCCAGCATAGGGGCCGGTTTGGCCAAAGCCGGTCACCGAGCAGTAAATCAATTTGGGGTTAATGGCTTTAAGCTCTTCATAACCCAAGCCGTAGCGCGCCAAAGTGCCGCTGCGGTAGTTTTCCACCAGCACATCAGCATTGGCTACCAATTGGCGAATTAAATCGGCACCGGCTTCGGTGGCAAAATCCACCGAAATTGAGCTTTTATTGCGATTCACCGATTGGTAATAGGTAGAGTCTTGGCCTTGGCGGCCAAGCTCATTGTCCATCCACGGCGGGCCAACGCGACGGCAGTCATCGCCCTCACCTTTGCGTTCAATCTTGACGACTTCGGCGCCAAGATCACCCAAAATTTGGCCTGCGTAAGGACCGGCAACAACCCGAGTCATATCAAGTACGCGGATACCACTAAGTGCGCCCTTATTTAACATCTTCATACTCCTTTGCTGCCGATCATTGTGTCGGCATCCAGATCAGGCCTGCAGGCCGAGAACAGTTTTGGCGAGAATATCTCGCTGTATTTCATTGGCACCGGCAAATATGGTCACTGGACGCGCCATCATTAATTGCCAATATAAATCTGCCTGCATATCCGCAGTTGAATCGCCGCCAATCGCGACATCGCCCACCACTGCGCCATACTCAGCACCAACCTCAACATTGAATTCCGTCAGGCGATGCAGCAACTCGGAGGCGTAAACCTTGAGCATCGACACCTCTGGCCCCGGCGCTTTGCCACTGTCGGCAATAGCGTCGCAGGTGCGGGAATAAAGTAAACGGTAGTCGTGGAGATCGGCTTGCAACTGCGCCAATTCATCCATCACGCCGCGGTCGCCTTCCAGACCTAATTGCTGCACCAAATGCTCACCAAGGGCGAGAGCTTTGCCCGCCAGCGCTGGGCTGCCAATCCACACCCGCTCGTAACCGAGCAGTGCTTTGGCTACGGCCCAGCCCTGATGTAATTCGCCGACTAAATTCGCTTTTGGTACACGGACATTTTCAAAGAAGACTTCGCAGAATTCGTCTTCGCCCGCCAAATTAATAATTGGCCGAATTGAGATGCCAGGGGTGTCGAGATCAATCAGCAAAAAGCTGATGCCCTGTTGTTTCTTTTCAAACTTACCGGTGCGCACCAAGGTAAAAATATGGGTGGAGTCATTGGCATGGGTAGTCCAAATTTTTTGGCCATTCACCACAAACTCGTCGCCATCTAATTCAGCGCTGGTGCGCAAGCTCGCCAGATCGGAACCGGCATTGGGTTCGGAATAACCCTGACACCACACATGCTCGCAGTTAAGTATGCGCGGCAGGTAATGCTCGCTCTGCTCAGGGCTGCCCATTTTAATAATGGTGGGGCCGAGTTGGGTTTCGCCCAGATCGATAATGCGCGCCACCCCCGCGTGTTCCAGCTCTTCGTGATAAATCAGCTGTTTGCGAAACGACAATCCCATACCGCCGCTTTCCCGAGGCCATGCCGGTGCGCGCCAGCCGTGTGCCTGCAAGGTACGCAGCCAGTCATTGGCGGGTTCGCCGCGCAGACGCCGAAACGGCCGGTGAAAATCTTGCTTCAGTTCTGCGGGATAATGCTCTGCCAAAAATGCGCGAAATTCAGCGCGAAAATCGGCATCATCCATTTCATCGCGATGTACATTTAAGCTATTCATGCCAAGGCCTCCGCTGTGCGTGCCGATTGAAACGCGCGGCGCATGCTTTTAGCGCTGCCCAGCCAATTACCGTATTGCAAAGCCAAGCGCAGGTATTCACCCACCGAGCACTCCTCGGTAAAGCCCATCGCGCCGTGCAACTGCACAGCCTGACGGCAAACATCTTGGGCGGCATCACTAGCACGGGCCTTGGCGGCGCTTAAGCTTGCCGCATCGCCAGACTCGGCGGCGACACGCCATACCGCCTCAGCGAGCTCGATGTGAATATGCATATCTACACAGCGGTGGGACACACTCTGAAAGCTCGATAATTTACGGCCGAATTGCTGGCGCTGATTAAGATAATCCACCGTGTCGCGCAAACAGGCGCGGGACAAACCGCTGAGAAAGGCACTGGCCAGCAAGCGTCCCGCCGCTAGCGCCGAGGCCAAAGCCTGCTCTGCAGCTGGACCAGCCAATAATGGCGTGCAGGCAACCTTGTCGAAACTGAGCTGACAAAAACTCCCTGACGCGGTAGCGCTGCGCTGAGCGGTGATGCCGTCGGCATCGCTGTTTACCAAAACGATGGCAGGGCCATTAACGCTGCTAACACACACCAGCAATTGGCTGCCTGGCTCGACCGCCGCAACAAAACTTTTTTGACCGTTGATTTGTCCGTCGCTCAAGACGCACGCCGTAAAGGCCGCATCGCTGCCAGCGCGATCTTGCCACGCTAGGCTGAACAAAGTTTCACCGCTGATAAGCTCTGCGGCCAAGGCCTCGTTTTCTGCCGCCGCCAATATTTGCGCAGGCATAATCGCCGCCTCGATATACGGCACCGGAAAACGATAGCGGCCCATAACTTCGGCCAGCTCAGCCGCCGCCGCTACCGGCAATGCTAAGCCGCCCTGTGACTCAGGCAATAACAGCCCCAACCAGCCCAACTCGGCCATGGCAGTCCACAGTTCGCGATTGAGCGGGCGCGGCACAGCAATTTCGGTTTTAGCGCCAGGCGAGGCCTGAAAATCAGCCAAAAAGCCCTCGGCGCTATCGCGTAACATCGCGATAAATTCGTCCATTTCCTGCATTTCAAATACCTTACATTGCGATGGTGAAGCCACCGTTCACAGACAAAATCTGACCGGTGATGTAAGACGCAGCGTCAGACAATAAGAAACACACTGGCTTGGCCACTTCTTCTGGTGAGGACCAACGGCCCAAAGGAATCTGAGCAAGGTAATTGTCAGCAAAACGCTCGTCGTTACGCACGGTTTCGGTCATGGCGGTGGCAACCACGCCAAAACACACTGCGTTACAGCGGATATTAAATTTGGCCCATTCCCGCGCGGCGGTCATGGTGGCGCCAAAAATACCGGCCTTGGCAGAGGCGTAGTTAATTTGGCCTAAGCTGCCGCGACGACCCGCATCAGACGCGATATTCACAATGGCGCCAGGCTCTTTGTTACCCGCTTTGGCCTCGGCCAACATATGCCGACCGACCGCCTGCATGAAGTACACTGAACCGCTCAGATTAACGTCGATGACTGACTGCCATGCTTCAATCGACATTTTGTCGATCATCGCTGGGCGGGTAATACCGGCGTTATTAATCAGGCCATTTAAGGAACCGAAATGCTCAACCGTGCGGCTCACCGCCTCTGCCGCAAAATTCACGTCTGTAACGCTGCCGGGCAGGGCCAAAAAGCCCTCACCTAGATCGCTAGCCACGCCATTTAAGGTATCGGCATTCATATCGACACCTGCCACTTTGGCGCCTAGATCGAGTAATTGACGGCTCAAGGCCAAACCAATCCCCTGGCCTGCGCCGGTTACCATAATGACACGGCCTTCCATCGACATTGGGTTGTTCATATTCTTCTCCATTGCTAAGTATTTGGGTGGGTTTGGCCCCGCCAAACGACCACCATAAATTGGCGAACCGGCTTAGGCCGGATCAAATACGATATAGGGCGGCTCGTCGCCCTCGCTTAAAATTCGCGCCTTAACAGGCATACCGATACAAACCGCATCCGGCTCGACGCCTTCAACCCTGCTCATCATCCGCGGGCCTTCCTGCAACTGAATCAAGGACACGTTGTAGTCGCTTTTAGGTGGACGAGCGCGAACCGTCGTTGTTGAATAGACCGTGCCGCGACCATCTGCCTCGACCCACTCCAGATCGTCGAGGCCACTGCCCGGCGCAATGGTGCGCGGATAAAACACATATTTGCCGCTGCCGCCGCTGCGCTGAATACAAAACTTACCCTCATTCAGAAAACCGAGGTATTCGAGATCGGGACGAATTTCAGCCATGGGACGCTCTCCACTCAAGGCAAGGTCGCTCTTATACGCCTTGCTGTTTTAACTCGAATTAACGGCACCTGGCCGCTAAAACCATGAAAAATACTTTAAATTTGCCAGCGGCAGGCTATATTTTCGGTAGCTAGTGCGCCGCTGCACGCTCGGTAGGTGTCGCACCGAGCTGCTGATGAGTCTAAACAAGTGCAGCGATATTTGCACCAATAAATGACTATGTGTTAGTTTATGGGTGTTCGATTACAACGTCAACTGCGGGAAGCCAGACAATGACCAACGATAAGTCGCCCACACCCTGGGGAAGTGAGCAGCAGGATACGATTAACGCCGTGCTTCGGCGGGCACTTGAAGCCAATCCTGATAGAGAGTTTTTAGATTTTCTTGGTAAGAAATTCAGTGTAGCCGACATCGACAGCCAAGCATGCCGACTTGCCAATGGTTTGACGGCGCTGGGTATCGAAAAAGGCCAAACCGTCGCCACCCTCCTCGACAACAGCGAAGACGCGGTCTTTATTTGGCTGGCCATCAACAAGCTTGGCGCCATCTCGGTACCCATTAACACTGCGTACAAAGGCGAGTTCCTGCGCCACCAATTGGGTGACAGCGACGCCAGCGTCGTCATTGCTGAGAGCGATTACGCTGACCGCGTTATTGCGATTGGCGAGCAGCTACCCAGCGTAAAAACCCTCGTTCATCGCGGCGCAGCGCCAAGCGCCAGCTTTAGCGGTCAGACCATGAGTTGGGAACAGTTATTGTCTGACGACAGCAGCGACCCCCAAGTTGAGGTAGCCCCCTCAGATTTGGCAATGCTAATTTATACCGGCGGCACCACTGGCCCATCTAAGGGCTGCATGGTCAGCCATAACTACGCCTGCAACTTAGCCCGCATTGTTAGCGACGGCACCGGCCGCAGCGCCGACACCGTGAGCTGGACCGCCCTGCCACTATTCCACTTTAATGCGGTGAGCAATGTTATTTGCGAACTGATGCACGGCGGCCGTATTGCGATCTACCCGCGCTTCTCGGTATCTAATTTCTGGCCCGAGATCGAACGCACCGGCGCCAACTACACCACCTTGCTCGGTTCCATGTTCCCCATGCTGCTCGGCGCCCCCGAGAACGAAGCTGAGAAACGCTGCTTTGGGCAAATTTCCATCGTTGGCGGCGCACCCTTCCCAGACAAATTACAACAGGCTTGGAAACAGCGCTTTGGCGCCAAGCACACCGCTTGCCCGGGCTTTGGTTTGACTGAGTGCTCACTAGTGACTTCGGTGCCGCTGGGCATTCAAGTACCCGGCGACTGCTCTGGCATGCGCAACGACAGCTTTGACGTGCGCATTGTTGACGACAATGGCATTGAGGTCCCACAGGGCGAATCTGGCGAAGTGATTGTGCGACCACTGCGCCCCAATGTGATGTTTGAAGGCTACTGGAAACGCCCCGAAGACACCCTTAAAGTCATGAAGAACATGTGGTTCCACACTGGCGACATCGGCAAATTTGATGAAAATGGCTACTTCTATTTTGTCGACCGCAAGAAAGACTATCTGCGCCGTCGCGGTGAGAACATCTCCAGCTTTGAAGTGGAATCGGCCTTCCGCCGTCACCCAGCAATCGAAGACGTGGCCGCCCATGCGGTATTGTCGGAGCTTACCGAAGATGACCTAAAAGTTACCCTCACCGTAAAAGAGGGCAGCAGCCTCAGCGAAGAAGAGTTGTGCGCGTGGTCAGCCGAACAGCTGCCGTATTTTGCTGTACCGCGCTACTTTGAGTTCCGTAGCAGCGCCGAAATGCCCCGCAGCCCGGTGGGCCGCATTCTGAAATACAAGCTGCGTGACGAAGGCGTTACTGCAAAAACTTGGGACCGTGAAAAAGCAGGCTTTCAGTTAAAGAAACGCTAACGACTGCTTTTGAAACAAAAAAACCGACGCCATTGCTGGCGTCGGTTTTTTTATAACTTCACATTACGTAATTCGCTATTACTTGGCCTGCATAAAATCTGCGGGGCTCGCTGGCGCACTCAATGTGCGAGCAATAATACGGGTCATTGCACCCCACATTTCATCGGCACCCACACCGCGCTCAACCGATTTAGGGTCGGTTGCCGCCAAACGCTCCATTGCCGCCACCAATACCGAGGCATCGGCTTGGGCAGTGGTTTTAGTGCCACCGCTATTTTTGGGGTAAGCAGCAACAATATGTTCGGCAAAGCGATTTACAATCCGCACCGAGGTCCGCAAACGAATATTCTCAAAAACGGGGTCGCCGCGGTCAGCTTCCAAATTTCGGTAGCGCAATACTTCCCGATGTTTGTCCCAAACTGAAACAAAGGCATTTACCACACGGCGCGAATGCTCCACATCCAATATTTTGGGATCCCAAGGCTCATCCAAAATATTGTGCACCGCCTGCATATCTGACTCGGCCTCTTCGGTTAAGGCCAGCAGGATGCCCCGCACATCGGAGAAATATAAATAGAAGGTAGCCGAGGACGACTTGGCGCGCTTGGCAATCGACACCGCTGTCAATTCGACGGGGGAGCCTGATTTCAATAATTTGCGCGCCGCATCCATCAAGCGCTTGCGGGTTTCTGCACCCTTGCGGCCCAGTGACTGGCCATGATTATTCGTAGTAACTACTGTTCGCATTTTCTGGAGCACCCGAAAACATACACAATGAAACTTAATATTACATTAAATCGTCATAAAAATCGCAGACCTATGGCAAAAGCCTATATTTGCAGTAGAGCGGCAAACCACCCGCATTTGGGGGTATCCCGGTAACAGACCCCATCGCAACTTGAACAACAACGACGAGAAAGACTCTGCATCAAGCCTTGATAGCACAAATAACTGATGGTATATTAGTTTTATGCTGAAAATAGACTTAAGCACAACAAAACCACCGACGCCTGCTGTTAACGGAGTTTGACCATGAATTTAAAAGAATTGCCCTTTTCGATGAAGCCTGTCGGCTGGTTCCAAATTGCTTGGAGCGGTGAAATTCCGGTCGGTGAAGTCAAAGCCCTACGCTATTTCGGCGAAGACTTAGTAGCCTTCCGCGGCGAAGACGGTGCGCTACGTTTAATGAATGCGCATTGTCACCATATGGGTGCCCACCTCGGTCATGGCGGCAAGGTAAAAGGCAATTGTGTAACCTGCCCCTATCACGGCTGGGTGTGGAGCGGCGAAGGCAAAAACGTCGAAATTCCCTACCAAGAAAACACCATTAACAAGCGCATAAAAACGTGGCATGTCGCCGAACAGCACGGCTGTGTGTTTATGTGGCACGACCCCACAGACTCGGCGCCGCGCTGGGGCCTACCTCATATGTTTGACAGCTTTCGTGAGTTCTCAGACCGGGAAGAATCCGAGTTTTACCCCATATTCCCTCATGGAACACGGCGCTGGCCCAACGAGCCGGTCCACCCTCAAATTACCTTTGAGAACAGCGTCGACTCCATGCATTTTCGCTATGTACACGATTCGCCACTAGATCCGATGTTATTAGAAATGGATATCCGCGACGATAATTCCGTATTCCGTACCCTTTTCGGCTTTAAATCGGTACGCACTAATAATATTGAGATGACCTTTGATACCCGCACCACTGGCGTAGGCTGTTCTTTTAACGTTTTTAAAGGTGCTTATAATTACCGCGTACTCTTTTCGGCCACACCGATTGACGACGAAACTTCTGAGCTTTTCAACACAATTTGGTGGGAACGCAAAGACGGCGATGAAGGCGATATGCCACTCGCTATTCAAGAGCGAATTAAAAACGAAATTCTCACTACCGTAGACGAAGACTTGGTGGTTTGGCGCCACCAAAAATATGTCGACCGCCCGATGCTCGCCAAGCAAGACGTAAAAGCCTTTAACATGCTAAGAAAATGGCAGGCCGGCTTTTACGACTTACCCCCTGCGGAATAGCTCTGATACGCAAGATCATTAAGTATCACATTGATTTAAAGGACACATAGATGCCGCTAATAAAATTTATTGCCGTCGACGGCGATACCCGCGAGGTCAATGCCGAATCTGGCAGCAACCTCATGCAGGTCGCGCTAGACAACGGCATTGACGAAATCCTAGGTGAGTGTGGCGGCTCGTGTAGCTGCGCCACCTGCCACTGCTATATTGCCGACGACTGGCTAGCTAAAACGGGCATGCCAGACGACATTGAGCAAGAGATGCTGGAATGCGCACTTGAGCCAAATGCCAATAGCCGTTTGGGCTGCCAGGTAATCATCAACGACGAACTCGACGGCTTAGTGATACACCTGCCCAAGGCACAATATTAGCGTTTTGTAGATATCAGCAACTTACTCCTAAGTTGCTGATTAAGTCACGACGTCGATTTCAGGTTTTGGAATCTCGTTCGGGGAAAATCCGTCATAGGATGAGCCCCGTCATCTTACCGTCATTTCATCGACGTAAACTCTGCGATCCGTATTTTCGCCGAGGTGCGCCATGCTTAGGGTACAATTAATTGCGCTGTTGCTTCCGTGCTTTCTGCTTTGTGCGTGCGGAGGCGATACATCCAAGACAGCCCCTAAGAGTAATGCCGACATTTCGGCGCCTCCGAGCCCTCCCAACAATAGCGTAATCATTTCCGGCGAAGATCACATCGCCCCCGCACTTGAACACCGGCTCTACGCCAGCACCGAATCAACAGAGCTATCTTCCGGAAAATGGACTTGGTCAGTAGATGAGGGCGAGTCGCTGCTGCAAAACCTGCAGGTGGATGGCCATGTTTTGCGCTTTACACCACTGGCAACCGACGCAACACATCGACTCCGCTTTTCCGTAATATATACAAAAGACGCAGACCGCTTAGGTGCCAGCAAATCAATATTTTTGCATCCCGCCGATGACGAAACGATGGCTCCCCTAGTATCCGCAGGCGACCCCTTAACTGCCGATGAAGCCAGCGCGATCACACTTCAGGGTCGAGCCCAAGCCCAAGGGGGCCGAAGTATTCGACGACTCCAGTGGCAGCAAATTTCTGGGCCACAGGCGCAAATTATTGGCGCAAATGATCAAGATCAACTTTCATTACTTCTACCCCAAGTACGAGTCGCTGACGAGATGCAGTTCCGCCTCACGGCCAGCGATAGCGGGGGCTTTCACAGTGAAGCCAGAACAGTGGTTTTCATCCGCAACAGCCTGGCCAATCAGCTTCCCGAAGTAAATGCCGGTCCTGCTAAGCAAGCAATGGGCAGAGAACGTGTTCATCTCACTGGTGAGGCGATTGATCCTGATGGCAATATCGTCGGTGTGCAGTGGCGTATACTTGCGCCATTTGAGCACATAGCGATTGAAAACGCCGACCAGTTTCAAGCGAGCTTTATTGCGCCTAATGTAGCAGAAGCCACTGAGCTGACACTGCGATTGCGAGCAAGTGATGATGAGAACGGATATAGCGAAGCCGATACCGTTATCACAATACTGCCTGGCGCCAATACGGCCCCGACAATTACGGTATTTTCAGTAGATCCCGGCGTCGCTTACAATGATGAAATCGTCCACTTGTACGCCGACGCCAACGATGCCGATGGCGATGATTTGCGCTTCTCATGGCAGATCCTTCATGACGGGGCGAGCGCAGCGATCGCACTGCGCAACGAGCATACCCCCGAGGCTAGCTTTACTGTTCCACAACTCGATAATGCCTACAACGCAGAGGTCGTGCTCGACGTTAGCGACGGTCGCGCCATCAGCCGCCAAACCTACAATGTTCAATTACTTTCCCGTCAACAATCCCAGCCTGATGCCGTGTCCTGCCTAATCGCGCCCTTGCAACAGGGCTGCCCGCTATACCCCGTCGCGGCACTTTTGAATGCTAAAGATTTTACATCCTGCAGCAATCCCTTAGACGAGAGCTGTTTACTTGGCGATCTGATTGGCCCCGCACTGCGACAGTGTTTAAACGAAAACGACCCCAGCGATTGCCGTGACGGACTTCAGCAACTTTATGACCCAAGTTACGTTCTGGAACAACTGGGCACCGAACATCCGGCAGACGCCTGTACTCCAGCCTATGATGAACAAAGTTTTGAGCATTATATCGGCGCCTTGCATGAACATACCGGTTACTCAGACGGCGTGCCCATGACCAAGCCTGCTGACGTATTTCGTGAAGTGCGCAACAAAGGCTATGACTTTGCCGCGGCATCCGACCATTCAGACACGCTGCAAATCCCCCTTTCTGTAGGCCTGGATCGCGCGGAGTGTCCGCCGGAGAAATTTCTATATTGCGTATTTCTTGTTGATGAAATACGCCCTCAGGACGCACTCGCAAAATGGGCGGCCACATTAAGCCAAACCACAGCAGCAAGCACCACGGAGTTCACGGCGATTCGCGGCTTTGAATGGACATCTGACCGCTTTGGCCATGCCAATGTGTTTTTTTCGCGAAATTTTATCAACGCGAAAACAGGGATGGGCTATGCCGTGAGTATGCTTGATTTCTGGCAGTGGTTCTCTTACCCCGCAGCCTTTGGCGGCGGCAACGACGGCCTGTTAAGTTTTAACCACCCTGGCCGTGAAGACGCGATAGAAAGTGTCTTTGAATCTTTGGGCGGCGACCCCGCCTACACCTTTAACGACTTTCGCTACGTCCCGGCCGCTGACTACCGCACAATAGGATTGGAGGTTTTCGGCAAGGGCAGCGAATACGATAGCGACGGCCCCAATGGCAGCTGGCTAGCTCACGCCTTAGACAAAGGCTGGCATCTCGCCCCCATCAGCTCAGAAGATCACCACGGCTTAGCTTGGGGAGACAAAAGCCTGCCTAAAACCGTACTGATATCCCGTTCACGCAGCCTCGACGATTTGCGGGAAGCGATGCTCGCTCGACGCGCCTATGCCCTCGCCCAAAATTACGACGATGTGAGGGCTAGGTTCTATATTGACAATAAACCTATGGGATCGCGTTTGCGTCGCAGTAGCGGGACGGCCATGCCAATTCACGCAGAGGTTTTACGCGCAGGGCAAACCATGACAACCGCGCTCATCCAACTGGTTGGCCCAGGCAATGAAGTAGTCGCAGAATCAAGGGGTGGTATATTGCAGACCGAGGTCACCGCCCCCGACACCAAAACCTATTTGTTTTTGCGCATTATGGATACCGCTGCACAAAACCGACCAATCGTTTTCACCGCACCGATATGGATCATGCCGGGAGAAGATGCGCTGCCCCCTTGCCTGCCACCTGAAATATGGCGCGGTGATAGCGTATTTTATCCCGCCGTGCCCTAGCCCCATATCCAGCAAAAAGCAGTCAAAACAAAGAAAGCCCGCCCCGAGCGAATTTTGTCGCCTGCGGACAATAATGGCGGGGCAAGCTAATCACTTAGCTAGCACGCCACACTATCGTTAACTGCTATATCCCCCACAATAAAATACATAGGGAATTTAATGAGCAAGCACGAGAGAATGTCGCGCTCTATACAGGCCCGCAGCACCCTATTTGGTGTACTCATTTCGGTGGTAGGCGTATCGGCGTGGGCAGCCAGCCCGCGAGTGATCGAAGAAGTGATTGTGACGGCCAACAAGAAGGCCGAAAGCGCACAGGACGTGCCCTTATCGATATCGGTTATTAGCGCTGATTTCATTCAGGAGTCGGGCATTGCCGACGTCAGCGAAATTACCCGCTACATCCCCAATGTCACCTTTGATGCGTCATTGGCCCTTTACACCACCATCACCATACGCGGCTTTGGCACACCGCCATTGGGCGTTGGTTTTGAGCCGTCAATTGGTTTAGTCATAGACGACGTACCCTATGGGCGATCGACCTTCGCCCAAGATGCGGTGTTTGATATTGATCGTCTCGAAGTATTACGCGGCCCGCAAGGTACCTTATTCGGGAAAAACACCTTAGGTGGCGTGCTCAACTTCCACACTATGGACCCAAGCGCAGAACCTGAAGGCTTTATTAAGCTCGGGCGTGGCGAAAATATCGAAAGCAGTACCGCAGAGGCCGCCCTGTCCGGCCCCTTAGTAGGCGATAGCTTACTCGCCCGCATCGCAATGCGTGTCAGCGCCGCCGACACCTTGGAATTTAACAGCACACGAAATGAGCAACAGACCCAAGACGATAAGGCGCTGCGCTTAAAATTAGCATGGCTCATTAGCGATTCACTGTCGGCTAACTTTACCGGCCTCTACGCGGAGTCACTGACCAAGGGCTACACCCAATCGTTAACCAAGGCTAGCGAACGGAGCCTGCGAGTATTTCGCGAATACGACCCAAATGTTGAAGCCGACGCCTACGACCAAAATACCTCCACTGACTCACCGACTCGCTCAGATCGCGAAGTTCATGCGGCATCACTCAGCCTCATCTGGCGACCAGATAGTTTATTTGGCATTCAGACTCCTGAACTCACCACCATTGCAGCCTGGTCTGAAGTGATTATTCCCTACTCTTTAGACGTTGATTACTCCCCAGTAAACTTAGTTGCCTTTAATGAGCCACCAGATGGAAACCCTTACTCATCTAGCTCACTGGAAGTGAGACTCGCAGGTGAGATAGCTCCGCCATTTGGCTTAGGCGAAAGCCTCGACATGGTCGTTGGGGTATTTGCCCAGCATTCGACCAATAGTGTTTTTCAAGAAATTGATGTCGACCTAAACGGCCTTATCGCCTTTGGCCGCGCAGGGGCCATAGTGCAAAACATCCAGTTTCCCCTTGATCCAATATTGATCGGCCTACCGATCGATACCAGCGGCCTCATTATTGGCGGTTTAGAAAGGGAGCGCTATATTTCTGGAACAGATGCCGAAACCGACTCTTTTGCGCTATTTTCGCAATTTAACTGGTCGTTCACAGAACGCTTAACAGCTACCTTCGGTTTGCGTTACGGCGCAGACGAATCCAGTGGCGCGTCTTTTTCGCAGGTTGCTGACGGCAACAGCATTTCCGGCGGCTCGCTCAATCAGCGCAATTTTGACGCACCGAACCTCAAGCGCAAAGAAACCAATGTTTCGCCCAAGTTCGCTTTAAACTACGCCGTATTGCCCGATGTGAATGTCTATATGAACGCGGCTAAAGGCTTTAAGGCCGGTGGCTTCGACCCCGCCCCGCTCAACGACGATCATTTAGAATACGACGGCGAGGAAACACTCACCTATGAAGCGGGTATAAAATCTCGCCTGCTGGGTGGATCACTCACGCTCAATATGGCGGTATTTGATAGTGATGTTAAAAACCTTCAAATCCGCACCTTCTCTGGCGTTACCCTCACTACCTTTAACGCCCCAGAGTCGGCCAGTCGCGGCGCCGAAATGGACTTTTTCTGGCTGCCGCCCATCGACGGTTTAAGCTTAGCGGGGAGCCTCGCCTATTTAGACGCCAACTATGTCTACTTTCCAGAAGGCCCACCGCTGTTCACACCTGAACAAGATCAAACCCAAGACCTCAGCGGCAGGCCCTTACCCTACGCACCGCGCTGGTCAGGCTCGTTGTCGCCTCGCTGGGAAATACCGCTGTTTGGTAGTGACCACCTACTCGGCAGCATTCGCATGAATATTTCGTACACGGGCGAACGCTACCAAGACTCAGACATTGACCCCAACACCTTGCAGGACGAAATTACACGTATTGATGCTGGTCTGGGATTGCGTTCAGAACGCGACCAATGGTCTGTTAATTTTCAAGCGCGCAATTTGAGCCGAGAGCAGGACTCTGTTTTAATTCTTGATCAACCCTTAATTCCGGGTAATTACACCAAAGCCCCATTGCCCGACCAAACGATCTATCAAATGGATGTACGATTTAGTTTTTAACAGGCATTAACAATCGGGCAAGCAATTTCGCATTGCCCGATTTAAAAAAATAAAAAACGTTACTTATTAGGCGTTTTTTCGCACCAGCAATTACCTACACTACCGGCAGTTATTTCGATCACTGCAATATTTTTCTTATTTTTTTAATAATAATATCACTCCAATCAACAGTCTCCGTTCGACGCTTATTTTCTGGTATAAAAATTACCTCAACCGTCGCACTCACCTCTTCGACCTTCGCAATAATAATCTCCACATTATCACCAGCACTTTCTGCAGATGTACTGATTGCAATAATTTTTCCTTGATCGCGATCTTGCGTTTTTAATTCAAGTTGCAATTCGTTTACCGTGCTAATCGCTGCCGCCCACACTTTTTCGTAGTTATAATTAAAAAAGGCAATTTTTCCTTCTCCAGGAGCATTATCAAAGTATGTCGAACTACCACAGCCGAGAATAAAAATGGAGGATATGATGATTAAAAATAATTTCATTATTATTTCCCTATTAACGTAATCTCCTTGCGCCATTATATTGGTCTCATCGCGTTGAGCAATCGCCAAGCGGAATATCACCACTCGTTATACTCTCGAGAGAATAGCGTTTTACATAAAAATTAGCGTCTTATTTTCCAGAGGTCTCTATTGTGATTCGGTAATTTTACCGACTTAAACGGTACAGGTAGAACTGAAGGCATATTCCAAATTTACAAGCTGCGGCTTGCCCTTATAGCTAAGCACTATGTCACGAGCGAAAATCTATTAATCCCAGAGAATTACTACCAAAATATTTTCTGGCGATGCACCTCCAGCTTATCAATACTATACTCACAGCACTTCAACAGGAGAGAAGGCGATGATTAATAGCAAGGATGACGCTATGACCCCCAGTAGCAATAACGATCTGTTCAGCACTCACATTGCACTATTACTGGGCGCAATGGTCGTCTTAATGCTCTTTATACCGGAAATTCGCTAAGCCGGAATAACCGCGCCCGACCGTCTGAGCTATTCACTCTAATTAGCAACGCGGCAGCCACTATTTAGAAGCCAACACCCGGCAGTGCGTGTTGGTATCAGTCTATTATCTCTACAAGTAAATCCCTCTCTAAGCCGACTATTTATTGATCGGCTTCTTTTCATTACGCGTACAAGGAGTACATTGAAATCAACTCCGCGTCTTGAAAGGCAGCGAAGTACACAGGATATTTCGCCATGCTACATACGCTGGAAGAACACATTATCGTAAAGCGCAATCTCGCGGATTGCTTCGCCTACCTGCGCGATTTTTCCACCATTGAGCAATGGGACCCGAGCGTATTCAGTGCACGTAAACTCACCGCTGGCCCGGTAGCTATTGGCTGTCAGTACCAGCTTGAGCTAAAAATGCCCGGCGGCCAACAGATCGCAATGCACTACACTCAGCTCGCCATTAAAGAACAAGAATTACTCGTATTAGAAGGGCGCGGAGCCAATTTTACGGCCCTAGACACTTTACACTTTAAGGCCATTACCGCTGACACCACCGAAATTCATTATCGAGCAGAGTTAAATTTTCAGGATTTATCGTCGCCAGCTTATTCCTTGCTTAAACCTATTCTTAATCGCATTGGCAAAAACGCCGCGCGGGGTTTAAAACAGGCATTTGAAATTCCCAACACCCCAAAACAGAGATTCAAAGACCGCATTAGCGACCACCTCCTTTTACCCGCCGCCCTGAATTTTGGCCGTCGTGGCTACTTACGACAAGCGCGAAAATCCCACGCAAGTCGACTCGACGGCAAAGTCATTGCCATTACCGGCCCTACCGCCGGACTGGGGCTTAGTGCCGCGAGTGAACTCTCCCGTCTTGGCGCCACGCTTATTTTAATCGGCCGTGACAACTCGCGCCTAATTCAATCAGCCAAGCAAATAATGGACTTTAGTGGTTGCAGAAAAAATCAACTTAGCCGTTATGAAACCGATTTCTCCGACCTCAATGACACAGCCAATATTGGCCGCCAAATCAGCGCAGAACACCCCTGTATTGACGTATTGATAAATAATGCGGGGGCACTATTTAATGAACGGGAAGTGAGCGATGACGGCTTTGAACGCAGTATTACAGTAAACTTTCTGGCCCCCATACTACTCACAAAAGTACTCAGTCCCAGCCTGCACAAAGACAGCCGCGTAATTAATGTGGTGTCTGGGGGGCTTTATACTCAAGGACTTGCCCTCGACGATATGCAGTTTTGCAAGCCACCTTACAATGGCAGCAAAGCCTATGCCCGGGCCAAACGCGCGCTCCTCACCATGAGTCAGCACACGGAAACCGCTGCTATTGTTCACAATATGCATCCTGGCTGGGCAGCAACACCCGGCCTCGCAAAATCGCTGCCGGCATTTAATAAAGCCCTTCGGCCACTGCTCCGAGACAGCCGAATGGGAGCAGACACCATGGTGTGGCTTGCCTCAGCGCCGGAGTTAGCCAACTATCGACAGACCAAGCTATGGTTTGACCGCCATGTCCATACCGATGCGGTGTTACCAGGTACCCGCAGCACAAAGAGCGATATCGAAAAACTTCGGCAATGGAGCAATGACGCCTTATTCAAGTACCTTAAACCAAAAGAGCATGGGCAATTTCCTACACAAGAGAGTGCAGATTTCCAGTTTCTAAGTACGGTGAAGGGAGTAAACTAATTTTCGTCAAGGATGACATTGGTGCATACAGGGATGTACGGCACCACTCGCCGACTCATTGGGTCGGCACTTATTCTTTCAGCTGAGCATCGTACATTGAGATATACGCTGACGAAAAAAAGCCCCGACTCGCGGGGCTTTTTCATTCTAGCAGGAGCTTACTCAGCGCCAGCAATCGAAATCAACTCAACATCAAACACCAACGCCGCATTCGGGCCGATCATTTGGCCTGCACCACCGGCGCCATAAGCGAGTGATGGCGGAATAAACAACTTCCACTTGGAGCCTACTGGCATCAGTTGCAGGGCTTCAGTCCAACCCGGAATAACACCGCCCACTGGGAAGCTCACGGTTTCGCCGCGCTGATAGGAGCTATCAAACACAGTGCCATCGAGCAGGGTGCCGTGGTAGTGGACTTCAACGGTGTCGTCTGCTGTTGGCTTAGCGCCCTTACCTTCAACCAAAACCTGATATTGCAGGCCGCTTTCAGTCGTCGTTACACCTTCAACACTGCCATTTTTAGCGAAAAAGGCATCTGCTTCTGCCTGGTTTTTACCGCCCGCAGCCTGAGCCTCTTCCTGACGCTCGGCCAACTGCTTCTGTTGGTAAGCCTGCAGGGTACTCATAATCTCTTCTTCAGTCATTTGCATTTCGCCACCAGCGAGGGCATCACGAACCCCGGCACTAAAGGCGTCAACATCCAAAGGCAGATCATCACCGAAACGAGCGCCAATGTTCGCGCCAATACCGTAACTTACTTTGCCAATTTCGCTACCTAAATCAGCTTTTGATGACTTATCACCGCCGCAAGCCGTCAGCAGACCACTCATTACCACCGCACATACCAGTGTTTTATTCATGTAACTACCTTAATTTTATGGGTAAAAAAAACCGTCGTGGATTCGACATGGAGTATCAGACCATAGTCTGCCACAAGCGTTCCAACAGACACAGTGGCAAGACCAATAAATACTTAGCAGCAGTGAACGTTACAGAGATAGATTCTCCGCGACAAGTTTGTATAATGAAGATTGATGTTATTTTAACCACTTACAGGGTTAAACTCATGGCCAGTAGTAATAATAACAAGGGCGCATCCACAAGCAGCCCAATAATAGCGTTAAACCAACTCCAATCTGAGTTATATGAACTCAGAGAAAAGCATATTCACGCCCTTGAAATAGCCCTGGCAGCATTAGAAAAAGAAGAGGACAAACAAAAAGCCGTACTCGATAAGACCCGCGCGCAGCTTAAGCAATGCCAAGATCGGCTAAAAGATCCCAAAAATGCCAAACCCAGTGCCCAAGGTCGGCTAAAAACCAGTTTAGCGAGTGCCCAACGCAATTTTGACAGCGACCAAGCCACACTGGCTCAGCTACGTGGCAATATCATTGAACAGCGCTTAGTTCTTCGCAAAGAAAAAGCCGTGCTTAAAGCCATGCTTGAGACCGACAGATCACTCCGTAAAACGAGTAATAAGCCCGCAGCCAAAGCAAGTCCAGCCAAACCAGTTGCGGCGCCTGTAGCCAAAACACCCGCCCCGGCAAAAGCAAAAGTAGCGGCAGCTAAACCAGCCGCCGCTCCCAAAGCCAAGCCCCAAGCGGCCGCAAAACCCAAGCCTGAAGAGCCCAAATCACCGCCTACAGCAGCCGAAACTGGCGCTATGCCCGCAATCAAGGCCGAGTTAGCCAAAATCACGCTCGAGACAGCGCAAGACAAGACATCAGTAAATCTGCCAAAGCCCAAGCGTCGGGTTCGACGCATGAGCGATATACCTAGCCATCCGGATAAAGCGGCAGATCGCTTAGCCAGCTTATTTGATGATTTTTAGGTCGCAGCCGCCAGCGACGCTGCTAGTTCGCTAAGGCAAGCTGCCAACTTAAGTTGTTCGCTGCCTTTATAGCGCTTGGCATACATCGTTAAATTGGCCAAATAGCGATTTTGGCTCTTAGGCTTGGCATTGCCAGAAAACCCACCTAGCTGCTGAGCCAGCGCCTCAATTTGCAAGCGCTCAGCCGCCAATTCAGCGCTTTTCAAAGCGCGGTACAAGTCTTGTCGCTTAGGCCCTTCGGCTTTACGGCGCAATGCCCGCAGCGGCAGCACATAGCTTTCGCGCAATTCGGCCGATACCGCCACCAACTCAGCCACCTGGGTCGCCGACCAACAACGCTCGGCACAAGCCCAATAACCGGCCGCCAACAACAAATTCACATCCAAGTCATAGCGATCTTGCAGGACTAAACACTGGGCTTGGATCGCCGGTTGCGAGTACACTGCCAGCGCATAATCCCAGAGCGGGTAATCTTGTAGCGCGCCTTGGGGTCGGTCATCGACAAATTTTTCATCCATTAGGAATTACTCACGCTATAATCGCGGCCCATCATGATAGAACTCCTGAATCTCAGCTTACAACGCGGCGGCAAACCCTTGCTAGAGGCCGTCGACCTCCGAGTGAATCCCGGCGAGCATATTGCGCTAGTTGGCGCCAATGGCAGCGGGAAATCCAGCCTTTTTCAACTGCTCTGCGGCAAACTTGTCGCCGACAGTGGCGAACTGCGCCTGCCCAGCAATTGGCAGATTGCCCAAATGCGCCAAGAAGTCGATGCCAGCGATCAGCCTGCCATTGAATATGTGATCGACGGGCACCATCGCTTCCGTGAAATAGAGGCAAGTATTGCCGCTTGCCGCGACGACCACCAACTGGCTGAGCTTCACGGCGAACTCGACCTGATAAACGCCTATCAGATTCGCAGCGACGCCGAGCGCCTCCTTACCGGCCTCGGTTTTAAGCTGAATGAGCTAGAAAATCCGGTCACTGATTTTTCTGGCGGCTGGCGTATTCGTCTCAATTTGGCTCAGGCGCTGATGTGCCCCTCAGACCTGATGCTGCTCGACGAACCCACCAACCACCTCGACCTTGATGCCAGCCTCTGGCTGGAGCAGTGGCTGCACCGCTACGAGGGCACCCTATTATTGATCTCTCACGACCGTGATTTTATCGACGCCTGTTGCGACCATGTTGTTCACCTTGAGCGCGAAACCCTAACTCGCTATCGCGGCAACTACTCAGCCTTCGAGCGCCAGCGCGGCGAGCGGATGGCCCAGCAACAGCAGGCCTTTGAAAAGCAGCAAGTCGTCCGCGCCCATATGGAGGACTTTGTTCGTCGCTTCCGCGCCAAAGCCACCAAGGCCAAACAGGCTCAGAGCCGTCTTAAAGCATTAGAGCGCATGGCCGATATTGCACCAGCGCACATCGACTCGCCTTTTCATTTTAAATTTTACGAGGCCACCCAGTTCTCAGACCCCCTGCTGAGTTTGTCGCAAGCCGATCTCGGCTACGACAGCGCCATTGTTAAAAAGCTGAATTTAAGTATTCACCCCAATACGCGCCTGGGCTTACTTGGCGCCAACGGCGCGGGCAAATCGACGCTGATGAAAACCCTGGCTGGCAGCCTCAAGCCTCTGCATGGTCAACGCCAACAGGGCGAGCACCTGTACATGGGTTATTTTAACCAGCACCAGCTCGAGTCACTGGATTTAGCCGCCAGCCCGATACTGCAATTGCAACGTCTGCGGCCGACTGCCCGCGAACAGGAAATTCGCAATTTCATTGGCGGCTTTAATTTTCACGGCAGCCACGCCGAACAGAGCTGCGAAAATTTCTCGGGCGGCGAGAAAGCCCGACTGGCACTGGCACTTATTGTTTGGCAAAAACCGAACCTCTTGCTGCTTGACGAGCCAACCAACCATTTAGATTTGGAAATGTGTCACGCGCTCACCAGCGCCTTACAAAATTTTGAGGGCGCGGTAATTCTTGTGTCCCACGACCGCCATTTACTGCGTAATACCGTGGACGAATTTTTACTGGTCGACAGTGGCAAAGCGGAGCCCTTTGACGGCAGTTTGGACGATTACCGCCACTGGCTGCTAAACCGCGATAAAAGTGCACCAGCAGGCGAACTAGACAACAGCGCGCCCTTGGTCGACAAAAAGCAAGCTCGCCAAGACGCCGCCGCCCGCCGGGCGCAACTCGCGCCACTAACCTCAAAAATCAAAAAACTCGAACAGCAAATGAGTAAGCTCGGCGAACAGATGTCTGCAATTGAAGCGCAACTTGCCGATATAAGCCTTTACGATGAAGCAAATAAGAATAAGCTTAAACAGGTACTCGCCGAGCAAACGCAGCTGCGTACAAAGAACGATGACACCGAGGAGCAGTGGCTAGCACTGCAGGAAGAATTAGAACTGCTGGAAGCCGGGGTTTAAGCCCCGGCTCGGTTTGTTACTTAGATTTTATCGCCTGCAAAAACGCCGCCATACCTTCTTGGTTGGCCTTGTCGAGCTGTTGTGAAATATCCTGACCCGCCATACGCTTGCTCCACTGCGCCAAGCCCGGCACCTCGGCGACAAGATCCCACTGATAAATAGCATGGGCGCACATGCCCGCGGGAATTAAGGCGTAACGCAGCACAATATCGGCCATGCTCATGTTATCACCCGCCACGTAGGGACTTTCCGGCAACTGAATCAACGCCGCCAAGGCCTTACAGCCCTTGGCCAGGGTTTCCCGCGACTCAGCTTTAATATCATCGCTCACCGCTTTGCCCGCCAACACCTCGGGAAATAAGCGCCGCGCAGGCAGCTCAATATACAACTCCGCCACCTTCATAATTTCATTTACTTTGGCACGCTGAAACGCGTCCGCAGGGTAGAGGGGCTTTTCTGGGTAAGCGGCCTCCAAATAGCTCAGAATAACGCTGGTCTCTGCCAGGCAACCCTGCTCAGTTTCAATACATGGCACCTTACCCATGGGGCTTTTGTTAATGTACGCAGAATCGGCACCGGGGAAAGTCGTAATTTCGTCAAACGTGAGCCCCTTATAAAGCATCGCGTGTTTGACCATATTGAAGTAATTACTTACTGCAAAACCGTATAATTTGAGCATGGCATTCCCCTCTCGTTTTAATTAGATCCAACCCGTTCCGGCAAGGCGACAATGTTACCACCAGCAACATACACCATTGCCACTTCCAGCGCAGCATCGCCAAGCTGACAAGATGGTAATTTGCCCAAGCGCCTTATATTGGCTAAGGTGCCCAGCTTAAGGTGCTTTATACCACTCCTTTACCGCCACACCGAGTACACCATGACCATTGCACTCCCCCTAGATATGACCGACATCAAAGGCTTTTTGGCGGACGACGAAGCCGAGGCTTTGTATCGTTATGCGCTGAGTATGGCTGGACGCGGGCCGGTATTGGAGGTGGGCAGCTACTGCGGTAAATCCACTATTTATTTAGGCCTTGCCTGCCAACAAAAGCAGGGCGTTGTCTACGCCGTCGACCACCATATTGGCTCAGAGGAGCATCAGCTCGGGGAGATGTTTCACGACCCCGAACTTTATGACACCAGCGAAGCGCGCTTTGATACGTTTAAAGCGTTCCGACGCAATATCCGCCGCGCCGGATTAGAAGATACCGTTGTGCCCCTCGTCGCTACCTCTGAAGTGAGTGCCCGTCACTGGCAGACTCCGTTAGCGATGGTGTTTATTGATGGCGGCCACAGCCTCGACGCCGCGCTCTGCGATTACCGCTGCTGGGCCACACACATCATGAAGGGTGGCATACTCGCCATTCACGACTTATTCCCAGCGCCAGAAGAAGGTGGCCAAGCCCCTTATGCTATTTACAAATTGGCCCTAGCCTCGGGCCTGTTTGAAGAAATTGCTCGCGTTAACACCCTAGGTTTACTTCGCCGCCTGTAGGCTGCTTAGAAATAAAAGCGGCGCCAATGAGTCGCCGCAGGCCCACCACAATAATGAATACAGCCCGCGCTAGCGTGGCGGATCAAGATGGGCGCCAAGACTCGCATTCACCCTAAACCAACCCGCAATACTATAGCGCAGACGATTTGCCGCGGTGACCTCGTGGGGGAAGCGATCACTGAGAAACACCACCAAGCTACCCATCAATGGCGTTATTCTGGCAATGGGCTCTAGCGACGCGCCTTGTTCGTCGCTGTACATGAGCAAATGGCCGCCGTCAGCCGAAGCCCAGCCCGGGTTTAAATAGAACACCGTAGACAAAACTCGGTTAGTACGCCCTTTAAATGCATCGACATGTTTTTTGTAAAATGCACCCTCGCAATAGCGCGAAAAATGGGCCTCGTAATCGAATAATCCCATAAAAAGTCGCTTATTTAAGCCTAGGCGCAATTGCTCCATCCACGCTAAATAACTGGCTTCAACAGGGTCTTGGGTCGACAGCCAACGAATCTCATCTTTGCGTACAAAGGGATTAAGTTGGAACTCTTCGGCGCGCCCCACCCCCGCAGCTTGAAAGACCTCATCTTCAAAAGACGCAATCCGCAGAAACATAGCCTCGCTGATGCTAGGCGGCAGTGCAAGCGGCAAAACGGCGTAGCCAGTCTCGACCAAGGCATCCGCTATTTGATCAAAGATCAGCTCCGCATTTGGGGCTGATCCTAATAATTCCGCCGTCACGCACTGCTCCCACAAAAAAGCGCCTTTGTAGCGCCAAATGTGCCACCTTGTCATCTATTAATTGCTGGCGCAGCCTATTTATTTTACTGCTCTACGCCATACCCTGTGGCCTTGACATTCTTCGAGCAACTAAGCAGTGTAAAAATGGCTTGTAAGCCTATGACATTCCAAACAAAATAAAGCCATTCGCCCATAACATACGCCACTGCCATGTCTGCACAAACCGATTACGTTAAATGGTTCCGCAACTCTGCGCCCTATATTAATGCCCATCGCGGTAAAACCTTTGTATTGATGTTTGGCGGCGAAGCCGTGGCACACCCTAATTTTGCCAATATCGTGCATGACATCGCCTTGCTCAATAGCCTGGGGGTGCGTCTAATTCTGGTACACGGCGCCCGTCCGCAAATTGAGCAGCGGGTCATGGACGCGGGCATAGAGAGCCGCTACCACAATGATTTGCGGGTCACCGACGATATTGAGCTGCGCTGTGTCACCGATGCCGCCGGTTCATTGCGCGCCCACATTGAAGCCCTACTGTCGATGGGCGTGGCTAACTCACCCATGCACGGCGCGGCCATTCGGGTATGTTCCGGTAATTACGTCACTGCGCGGCCCATTGGCGTAGTCGATGGCGTCGATTTTCGGCATACCGGCATGGTGCGTAAAATTGACGCCTCGGCGCTTCAGCAGCAATTAAATAATCAGCATATTGTGATTCTGTCACCGATTGGCTATTCGCCTACTGGCGAGGTCTTTAATCTCACCGCGGAAGATGTGGCCGTGCACACCGCCGCCACCCTCAAGGCCGACAAGCTGATTTTATTCACCTGTGATGAGGGCTTGCTCAACAGCGATGGCCAGCTAATTCGTCAATGTGAATACCGCGACGTCGACAGCGAGCTAATTAAGCAGCCCCTGCTAAAGCAAGACAGCATAGTGCAGGCGGTGGTCGAAGCCGGCGATATCGGCATCAATCGCTGCCATATGGTTTCCTTCCAACAAGACGGCGCGCTACTACAAGAATTATTCACCCGCGACGGCGCAGGCACACTGATTACTCAGGAGCATTACGAGCAATTTATGACTGCCGATATCGACGATGTCGGCGGCCTACTTGCTATTATTGAACCGCTGGAAGCCAAAGGCGTCTTGCTAAAACGCTCACGCGAACTTCTCGAAAACGAAATAAACCATTTCAAAATTTTGGTTCGCGACGGCATGGTCGTCGCGTGTGCAGCACTGTACCCGTATCCGGAACAGCGCAGCGGCGAGATTGCCTGTGTCGCCACCCACCCAGATTATCGCGGCGCCGATCGCGCCGAGCGTCTGCTTGAATTGCTTGAAAAAGAAGCTCGCCAGCAGGGCCTAGACTCGGTGTTTGTGCTCACGACGCAGACCGCGCACTGGTTCCAAGAACAGGGCTATGTGGAGTGTAAAATTGACGACCTGCCCCCGGCTAAAAAGCAGCTGTACAATTTTCAGCGTAACTCCAAGGCCTTCCTAAAGGCGCTCAATTAAGATGCGGGTGCCCAGAGTCTATGTCGACCAGCCACTCACTGGTGGCGAGCTCAGTTTAGATGAACGCGCCGCCCACTATGTTGGCCAAGTTTTACGGATGCGCGCGGGGCGGGAGTTAATACTCTTTAATGGCGACGGCAATGCTTATGCGGCGACCATTATTGAAGCCGCTAAAAGACACGTTTTATGTCAGCTTGACAGCACACCTCAAGCGGCCATCGCCGCTTCACCGCTCAAAATTGAATTGGGCATTGCGCTATCCAAAGGCGACCGCTTTGATTTGGTCATTCAAAAAGCCACGGAGCTAGGGGTGAGCAGTATCACACCGCTGTTTACCGAACGCGTTGACGTCAAGCTCAGTGGCGAACGACTAGAAAAAAAGCAGCGGCACTGGCAGCAAATTATGATCAGCGCCTGCGAGCAGTGCGGTCGCAACGATTTAGTCGCCATCAAGCCAGCCCAAGCGCTCGCGCAATGGCGCAATGATTTAAGCGCAGAATTAAAGCTTGTGCTGTGTCCCGCTGTAGCGGGCGCCATTGCCGATGACACCGCCAAAAGCATAGCGCTCTTGGTTGGCCCTGAAGGTGGTCTAAGTGATAGTGAAATCGAACAATGCCTAAGCCAAGGCTTTGCCGCGCTGCAGCTTGGGCCTAGAGTGCTACGCACTGAAACTGCGCCCATTGCGGCAATCAGTATTCTGCAATACCGCTGGGGCGATATGGCTTAATCGGGTGTAGCGAGGGCGGCAATTATTTGCTGCTCCATATAATCCCAGTCAGGTATCGTCAAAGACTGTTCCACCAAGCGCACCACACTGTGAATCAAAGCTTGAGGCTGAGTTTCCAGCGGCTCTAAATCGGCACTAATCAAGCGCTGAATAGAGGGCATACCACTGAGTGCCACCGCAAAAAACGGTAGCTTAGCGCGATTACTAATACCGTAAAGCACAGCAATATGACGAATTTTCAAGTCTTTTGGCAGCACGCCATCGCGCAGTCCCTCAAAACTAAATACCGGTATATCTTGCTCTCGCCACGCTAGCGTACCAAGTATAAACGGCGAGGCAATAGCCGAGTTCAAGCCCCCCGCAATCGTGACCTCGGCCACCGTGGCATTAGGAACTAACAGCGCGCCGTCCATCAAGGGCAAAACAATATTCGCCAGTACCGCAGAAGTCGATTCTAAGGCTTTCATACAGTCACCGCGGTAGAAGTCACGTCATCAATTGCCTTTAATAACTGGATTTCTTGGTAAGGCTTGCCGAGAAAATTGTGTACGCCCAAACCAAACGCACGCTGACGGTGCTTTTGCCCAGTTCGCGAGCTAATCATAATTATGGGGATATTTTTAAGACGGGGATTACTTCGCACCCGACTTGCTACTTCAAAGCCGTCCATACGGGGCATTTCAATATCCAACAGAATAACATCCGGTAAACGTTCACTGTCTTGCAGCTGATTCATCGCGTCTAAGCCATCTCTGGCTAGGGCAACTTCCATGTGCTGGCGAGCCAATAGCCGTGAGGTAACCTTGCGCACGGTCACTGAGTCATCAACCACCATCACCAAGCGAGTGTTGCCCTGCTCAACTTGCGCTACCGGCTCGGTATTATCGCTTAGTAACTGCCTAGCGGTATCGGCACGGATACTGGCCAACATATCGAGTATCACCACCACGCTGCCATCGCCCAGTACCGTCGCCCCAGACAAGCCCGGCACCGCGGCAAATTGCGGCCCCAAGGTTTTTACTACCACCTCGCGAGAACCCAATAGCGAGTCGACCTGTACTGCGGTCGCAGGCTCGGCATTGCGAATTAACAGCACTGGCCGAGGTTCGGTTTGCCCTTCTAGGTTAGGTGCTTTTGACGCACCCAGTAAATTGCCGAGGTAGCGTAATTTATAGTCCTGACCCGCGTATTCAAAATCCGGCCCGTTATCCTGATAGTAAACATCTAACTCATAGGGACTAACCCGCACAATCCCTTCGATATTATTGAGGGGTACCGCAAAAATTTCGCCACCAACACTGACCATCAGGGCGCGGTTAACCGAGACCGTAAAGGGCAGACGAATTTCAAACCGCGAGCCTTGACCACGACTGGTTTGAATATCAATCGCGCCGCCCAACTGTTTAATTTCGCTGCGCACCACGTCCATGCCCACACCGCGACCAGAAATCTGTGTGACATTGCTGGCGGTACTGAAACCCGCGTGAAAGATATACTCCAATAACTGCCGCTCACTGAGCTCTGCGTCGGCGCTCACCAAGCCCAAGGCTTCGGCTTTTGTGCGTACCGCCGCCAGATCAATACCCGCCCCATCATCGTTAATGACAATAACAACGTCGCCACCTTGCCGGTCGAAACGCATGGTAATTTCGCCCTCGGCGTTTTTACCCGCCGCTATCCGTTCCGCCTGGGACTCTATACCGTGGTCAACGGCGTTGCGAAGCATGTGTTCAAGGGCCGGGATAATGCGCTCAAGCACCCGGCGGTCCATCTCGCCTTCGGCGTTATACACTTTAAAATCAATAGGCTTATCGAGTTCACTTGCTACCTGACGCACGCCACGCCGCAGGCGCGGCACCATGCGCGCAAAATGAACCATCTGCGAGCGCATCAAGCCCTCTTGCAACTCAGTATTGACCCGAGACTGCTGTACCAACAGAGTTTCCATATCTCGGCTTTTTTCAACCAAGGTGCCCCGCAAGTCGGTCAGATCCGATGCCGACTCAAGCAAGGAGCGCGATAACTGCTGAAGCTGGGAGTAGCGGTCAAATTCCAGGGGGTCAAAACCATCCGCGCCTTCGCTCTCAACCTGCTCTTGGCGAAAGACTATCTGCGCTTCGGTTTCAATGTCCAAACGTCGCACTTGCTCTTGCAAACGCTCAACGGTGATTTCCATTTCTTCAAGAGAGTAATGGATCTCACTCACCTGCTCTTCAACCCGGCCACGGGCAATGGAGGTTTCCCCAGCAAGGTTAATCAAGCGCTCCAGCAAAATCGAAGGCACTTTAATCATTTCTTGCGGAGCACGGCCGCCGCTATTGGCCAACCCACTCGCCGAGTCACTCTCTACCGGCGGAGCCGGGCGTCCAGTAACATTGCTTGGCAATAACTCGGCTACTTGGCCCAGTAAATCGTCATCACTGACTGTGTTGCTGGCAAGCGCAGGCAGTTCATTTTCTGGGGTGCTCGGCGCAGTGGTATCGGCCGTGCCAATCCGGCCAAGCTCTTTAACGAGCTGATCTTGAAAACCCTGTAAGGTATTAAAAAACGCATCACTGTCGCTGGTCGATTTCGCCACAGCAGTCGTTATGGCGGTTTCAAAATCATGACTGAGATCACCCAGCTTCTTTATGCCGGATAGGCGTGCGCCACCCTTTAAGGTATGCAGATAGCGCTGGATATCGTCGAGCTGACGCTGATCTTGGCGGTTTTCCGAAAACTTCTGAATAGCTTCGTCCATGCCCTCAATTAGGTCATGGGCTTCTTCCATAAATATTTCGATTATTTCTGGATCAACATCACTCTCAACATCCGATTCAGGCTCCGACGCTGATGCAGCGGGCGTCGCAACTGACGCAGACTCGCCCTCAAGAGCCTCCTCACCAGGCGCATTCGGCGCCACCACGGGCAGCTTGGCACTGGCCTCAAAGTTGCGTATTTGGTCGATAAGCCCAGAATTTTCTAGCACGGTCTGCTCACCGGCCAATTGATTCAGGTATTCCATTAGCTGATCGAGCGCAGCGTCCAACAGCGCGATAAAGTTCTGCGCAATTGGATCTTGTGCGTGGCTAAGCAAGACTTGCACCGCCTGTGCAAGTTCAGCAATCGCTTCGCTGTTAATCTCTTCCGCCCGCTGAGCAAAAACGCCCATCACCGGCGCATAATCAATTAATTTTGCAGCCCGCAGTTCTGCTGGTTCACTCAGTAAATCACTTAAGGCTTGAATACTGTCGCTATTACTGGCCAAAAACGCGTTTAGCGCGCCTGGTGCCAACTCGCCGCTATTATCACGATCTGTTGAGAACTCAGCCTCATGAATCAACTGAACTGCCAAACTATTAATACGGCGGACTAATTCATCAGCCGTGCTCAGGCCTGCCACTGGCGTAGTCGCCATCTCTGCAATCGTCGCCCGCACTTCGCGAATGACGTCAGACATCAAGGCAATTAAGCGCTGCTCAGCGGCAACGCGCATCGAGCGCAGCTCCTTCACCAGCCCTTCTAGGGGCGTAACGATGGCGGCTATTGGCCCAACTTCGGCCATTTTCGACGAGCCCTTAAGGGTGTGTAAAGCGCGTTGCACATCATCCGTCAGACGCACTGGATAACTGTCGACACTCTCAATATAGGCTTCTAATACGCGAAGATGATTATCGGCTTCGCCAATGAAAACAGCTGTCAGGCCTTCGTCGTCAGCGCTTGTGCCAGCGCCGTCAGCACGTGGCAATTGGCTGTCAGTGAGCACTTTCGCCAAGCTCATCAAACCATTTACAACCGTACTTGAAATCTCACGCCCTGCGGCCAAAGCCGTGGTCATTTCCGGTAGCAAATCAATAATCTGATCAATTAATGCCAGTCGATGATCGTCCATATTCAAGCGACCATCGACAACTTTATTCAGCATCGCTTCGACTGACCAAGCCAATTCGGCAAGTTGCTCAGCCCCCACCATACGGCCACTGCCTTTGAGGGTGTGAAAGGCGCGGCGCACTGTGGCCAAGTGTTCCGTAGAAGTAATCTCGGCGTGCCACTGCGGCAAGGTTTCAGTGAGTAACTCAAGTACCTCTTCAGCTTCTTCTAAAAATACCTCAAGAATATCGGGATCAAGATCTAGCGTGGTGTCGCGCTCTTGAGAACTTTCTGGCGAATAACTCGCAACAGCTTCAGGGCTTGAGCTTGGGCTTGGGCTTGGGCTTGGGCTTGGGCTTGGCCAGTTCAACACGGTTGCAGATAGGGCGGTATCGGCACCCGCAACCGGGTAACCTAAACGCGCAACCCCAAGCTGGGCACCCGTCAACAATCCCTGATCAGCGTATTGCCGCCCTTTGGCACTGCGCTCTAAATAATAATCGACGGCCGTTAGCGAATCCGCCAGTGCATCCAACATTTGCCACTGGGGCACGGTCTGCCCAGCAATAATTTCATTGGCAATGTAATCCGCACAGCTTTCAAGTATCGCGGCGGAGTCAGCGTAATCCGCCGCAGTTAACTCGATTGCTAATTCTTTCAGCTGGCCGGGAACATTGGTCAAATGACTGCTTTGCCATTGTTCAGCGACAAAAACAATGATTGCTTCCTGAGCGTCAAATAATACCGCCCTACTTTTCTTACTTACCGCAGAATGGGCATCGTCGGTAAACGACGGGGCAATATTAGGTTCAGAGGATTCAGCCTCGGGCTTCTCAATTAAGCGTTCCGCAAGTCGCCGCAGAGAATTCGCGAGACTTTGATTACCCCCCGCGCTCAAGCCCTGCTCTAAGCCATCGGCAATTGCCCGCAGGGAATAAAGCGGTTCGATCATGCCCACCACCGCCAAGGTATCGCTAAGCTGCTTACAGCGTTGGCTTATCTCGACGTGATTGGCATCGTCAGACAGCTGCTCGGCAATACTGCGCAGCTCCTGCTCAACCACATGCCGTGTTTCAATCGTAAAGGCAAGCGACTCTGCGCCGCTGGCCTCCTGCTCGTCGAAGACGCCCTGTAAATTGTGTCTTGCAAATACCTCGGCAATATACGGCATCTCAGCATTACTGCTGGCCACATAAAAGAGAATATCTTTAAATAGAGAGCGCCCTATTTTGCGATCACTGGCCGACGCACCCAGCTGGGCAAAGGCCGAAAGCTCAATTTCGAGGCGCGCCAATAAATCCCGAATAGCAAAATGACGCGCTATAGACTTATTGGCCAAGCCTTCAATTAAGGCTAACGCCGCTAGCCAAAGAAATTTTTGTTCCTTGCCAGCACACAATTTTGCCGCTCGACCACACACCTTGCCGAGGTAAACGAGGTTTTGCTGATCGTCGCCGCCACGGATATAGGCGGCCATGGCAATTTGGTACATTTTCAGCAGCTTGCCCGCCAACTCCAAAAAAGTTGCCTCAGGCAGCTGCTGATGCCGTTCGTTGTCGTCGGTCACCAGTGCCAAGCGCGGATTAAATAGCACCGATGACGATAAAAGGGTATTGCCGGTAGCCGCACGTAAATCGTTAAAAATAAGAATTAAGGATGCCGGCAACTCCCGCTGGGAATCACTTAAACGCTGCAAATAGGTGGGTAAATCGCGGGCGCTGTTCAATACAGCCTGAACGATATCAGCTTGTGAACGGGGCATGCTGCCATCTTGCAAAGACAGCAACGCTTCCTCCATTTCTTCTACTAACAAGGCTGGGCCGCTGAACTCAATCATCCGCAAGCTGCCCTGCACCTGGTGCAGTATTGCCGTCGCACGCTCTAGAGCCGCTTCATTTCCGGTAAGCAGCACGTCCTTGAGCAACAGCACGCACTGGCCTAGGGACTCAGCTATTTCTCCGGAAACCCATTCCAGCGCGATATAATCTCGGCGATCCGTCATGTCATTAAACTCTGATATTCAGTGCCCGCCTAGCTGGGCGCTAAGCCTGCTGCTCTGGCAAGGTAAAACCGGCAACCGAGCTACGTAAGTCGTTAGTCATCTCCGCCAGCGCACCAATTGAACGAGCCGTCTCCGTTGAACCCGCCGAGGTCTGCGAGGTAATTTCTTGGATAACCCGCATGGTTGAAGAGATTTGTCCGGCTGACGTTGCCTGATCGGCAGCAGCGCTAGAGATATTTTCAATGAGTTCAGCCAATTCCTGAGATACCGCTTCGATTTCCGTCAGGGCCGTACCCGCATCTTGGGCCAAGCGCGCACCGCGAACCACTTCCGAGGTTGTTTGCTCCATGGAAATAACCGCTTCATTGGTGTCCGACTGAATGGTTTTAACCAACGCCTCAATCTGCTTTGTTGCGCCAGATGAGCGCTCAGCAAGACGCTGAACCTCGTCGGCAACCACCGCAAAGCCGCGTCCGGCGTCACCAGCCATCGAGGCCTGAATTGCGGCGTTCAGTGCCAAAATATTGGTTTGATCGGCAATGTCGTTAATCAAAGAAACGATATCACCAATCTCCTGGGTCGATTCACCTAGGCGCTTGATTCGCTTCGAGGTTTCTTGAATCTGCTCACGAATATTATCCATGCCTTTAATGGTGTTCTGCACCACTTCCGCACCGGTATTGGCGATGGCTACCGAGCGCTGTGCCACCGCAGCAGATTCCCGCGCATTGGAAGAGACTCGGTCAATGGTAAGCGCCATTTCAGTGATCGCGGCGGAAGCACCAGCAATTTCCTTGGCCTGGCTTTCAGAGGCCTGAGCCAGGTTCAAGGCCGTAGACTGGGAGTTCTGAGCCGCCGAAGAAACCTGCACCGCTGTTTCGTTTATCTGCGATACCAATACCCGCAATTGGTCGATGGTGTAGTTAATCGAGTCGGCGATGGCACCAGTAAAGTCTTCGGTTACGGTGGCGGAGGTTGTCAAATCACCGTCGGCGAGATCGGCGAGTTCGTCTAACAAGCGCAAAATGGCCGTTTGATTGCGTTCATTCGCGTCGGCTGTTTCACGCAAGCGTAAATTGGTGCTGCGCATGGACTGCCAAGCCAATAGGCTCAGGGCAACAAGAATTAAGCCGACAAACATCATTGCCGTCGCAACCGACCAAGACCGCTGCTCATCGAGCGTGGCGATCTCGGCAGATAACTTACTAGTGACCAAGGTGATTTGTGGCACGTTCGCTGCTATCAACGCAGCCGCTTCCGACGATTTTAAGAGTTCAGGCGAGACCTGAAATATCTCTTCCATCGAGCCACTGATCATTTGGAAGGAGGTCGACATTTCGGTGAGTATTAACCGCGCATCTTTATTGCTGACTTTATCAACGCCAATCGCACTATTGCCGCCGAGCATGCCTCGCAGTACCGTGGCAAACTCACTGGCATCAATCGTAAATTGCTCTGCGGCTAAGGTCGCGGCATCGGTGCCGCCAATCATTTTGTCAACATTACGCGCAATACGCTCTGCCAACCACGACTGACGCTGAGCAATGGCAACTTGTTGCGCAGACACGCCGGTCTTTAGAAAAATTTCAACGAGTTTATTGTTGCCCACTTGCAGCTGAGGAATCAGCCTGTTGAGGTTTTCGGCGACCTCGTAGAGAAAAACAATCCGCTCGCGGTTGTTGACGATGGTTTCCGTCGCGCTATTCACTTGCGCCCAAAGACGGTTGAGTTCGTCAACATTGCTACCTAACAATGCCGCCGGGGATGGCAGGCTTTTACTGCCCGACACCAATTGGCTGCGCGCTGTTTCGAAGTTTCGCTGCGCCCGTGCCAAGGAGTCAAACTGGCTCTGATCACCCAATGCCGCTTCGCGGGCATTATTAGCCAATTGCTGAGCGTAAAGTCGCATTTCACTGGTGAGTTCTAAATAACGCTGATCATGATCGGCGTCTCGTAGAATGATATACGTGTTAAACCCCGCGCCAACAAAACCGACCAGCATAAATAAGACGAGAACACTGACTGCACGGCTGGTTCGTAGTCGCGCCATCGCTCCTTCATTACCTGCTTTCATTTACCCCAACTCCCAGCATTTAAAATAGATGTGTTAATCGCTGCCTTATTAAGCGGCAACCGTATAAAAATCTGTGTCATTAATTAATTGGCTTGGTCTGAACAATGCCCAGAAACGATCCGAGTGCAGATAAGCACCCTGAGCATATTTTGCCAGCCTCGCGCTGGCATGAACTGAGTCAAGACGGTATTGATCAACAGGAAAATGTTGCATGCCAAAGACATTATCAACAATCAAGCCAAGATAGATGTCGCCTTTTTCAATAACCAAAACGCGACGCTGACGCTGCTCAGTGGTTCTGACCTCGCCAAGAAAAGCAGTTAAATCGATAAGCGGCAACAATCGACCGCGAACATTCGCCACGCCCCTCACCCAGGGCTTTACCCCTGGCAGACGAGTGCTCGCAGGCTCGGTGAGCACTTCGGCGATATCATCCATAGCCGCCACGCAGTAATGCTCTCCCAATAAAAAACCGACGCCACTCCAGTTAGCAGCCACTTGATCCCGGGCACTGGGTAGACCACTTATTCCTAATTGGCAGCGTTGGGAGAGTGCTACTAAATAATCAAACGACGAGGTGTCAGACATGCTTCCGTTCACCGTAGTTAATTGCGCATTTAATTAAGTACGGCATCAATCGCCTTTAACAAGCCTTTACTGTCCACCGGTTTTGTCAAATAGCCCTTGGCACCTTGACGCTGGCCCCACAGCCGATCTGTTTCCTGATCTTTGGTCGTGACAATAATGACGGGGATACCACTGGTCTCGGGGTCGCGACTTAGTTGCCTAGTGGCCTGAAAGCCATTCAATCCCGGCATGACAATGTCCATCAAGACCACATCTGGCATTTCTTGTTTCGCGAGCTCTATCCCTTTCTCGCCGCTGTCAGCAGTCAATACCTCATAACCACTCTTATTGAGGATCTGCGATATTTTAAAAATTTCAGTCGGCGAATCGTCGACTATTAACACCCGTGGCATATTGCTTCCCTCGCTCGCACCGCGTTAATACGGCACATAACACCGCCAAAAGCAGCGGCGTATAGCCCAGCTCAAACAGTGAGTCTAACAATTATTGCGCGTGCGCAATCCGTACGTGGGTCTGAATTGCCTCGAGCAACTCACCCTTACTAAATGGCTTTGTAAGGTATTGATCTGAGCCAACAATACGGCCTTTCGCTTTATCGAACAAGCCGTCCTTACTCGACAACATAATCACCGGCGTCGACTTGAATTCAGTATTATTTTTTATCAAGGCGCAGGTTTGATAGCCATCTAAACGCGGCATCATAATATCAACAAAAATGATATCGGGTTTAGTATCAGCTATTTTTGCCAAAGCATCAAAACCATCAACTGCAGTAACCACGGTGCAACCTTCTTTGGCGAGCAAGGTTTCAGTGGTTCTACGGATAGTCTTGCTGTCATCAATAATCATAACCTTTAAACTTGAGAAATTGACTTCCATAGGTAATGCGAACCTTTTGCAGGTTTCAATTTATGCACTAACATTCCCTTATTCGAGCGCACACTCATTTGATTTTCACACGGAATTCGCTCTGACACCATCATCGCAAAGTAGGTCACTAATGCAAAATTGCCTGAACTTGCGATAATGCGCTATTTTAGCGGTATTCTGTGAGGGCTAATTATTAGCTCAGCAGGCCCGTATAAGAAACCCCTTTCCGCGAAGTTTTCGACATAGGTATCAAAATGACAATTAGTTTGGGTGTTGTAATGGATCCCATTGATCATATTACGTACAAAAAGGATTCTACACTCGCCATGTTATGGGCTGCCGCTGAACGCAATTGGCAAATACATTACATGACCATTGCCGACTTATACGTCAGTTGCGGCCAGGCCCGCGCCACCAGCCGTCAACTTCAGGTATTTAAAGACCCCCAGCATTTCTACGAGCTAGGCGACAGCAAAGATATTAGCCTCGGCGAACTCGACGTTATTCTGATGCGCAAAGACCCACCGTTTGACAATGAATTTCTCTACGCGACCCACATCCTAGAACTGGCCGAAACGCAGGGTGCCTGGGTGGTAAACAAGCCCCAGAGCTTGCGCGACTGCAACGAAAAACTGTTTGCCCTGCAGTTTCCGCAGCTCGGGCCGATCCACTTGGTTAGCCGAGATCAAAAACGCCTACGCGCCTTTCATGCCGAACATGGCGATGTGATCATGAAACCCTTGGACGGCATGGGTGGCAGTTCTATTTTCCGGCTCCGCGCTGACGACGCCAATGTCGGGGTGATACTGGAAACCCTCACCAATCACGGCCACACCACCATTATGGCCCAAGTCTATGTGCCCGAAATAAAAGAGGGCGACAAACGTATTCTTTTAATTGACGGCGAGCCCGTGCCCTATTGCCTGGCCCGCATTCCAGCCAAGGGCGAAACCCGTGGCAACTTAGCCGCCGGCGGCACCGGCCGCGCACAGCCATTAAGTGACAGCGATCGCCGCATTGCGGCTGAAGTCGGCCCCATTGCCAAGGCAAAAGGTTTGCTGTTTGTTGGTTTAGACGTGATTGGCGAGTATCTTACCGAAATTAATGTCACCAGCCCCACCTGTATCCGGGAAATTGACGATCAATTCGGCACCGATATCGCGGGCCAGCTTATGGATTGCATCGCCGCCAAATTAGCTGCGTCGGCCCCAACGCATGGGTAATGAGCTTGTATTTATTGAAGACCAGCCGCCGCCGGAGCGGCTTGGTTTTATCATTGTCGTCGCCACCGCCATGCATTTGGCCGTCATTCTGGGCTTAAATTTCGCCCCGGCAGACGCCCGCATAAAACTACCCAGCTTGGAGATCACCTTAGCGCAGTACCGCAGCAAAGACGCGCCTGTTGAGGCCGATTATCTTGCCCAATACGATCAAATCGGCAGCGGCAGCCTCGACCAAAAGGCCGAACTCCGCAGCATGTCTGACAGCGCTTTTCACGACGTCACCGCGAGCGAAAATGCACTTAAACTTGCCAAAAACACCCCCCAGCACGCACCGTCGCCGGAGCTAACGAGCACCGCGAACAACACCCGCAGTAGCACCGAGCGCAATACCCGTATGGTTCTGCAACAGCAGCAATGGCAGGGCAGCGACGACAGCACAGAGCTAAGCGACAATATTGCCTCCCTAGAGGCTCAACTCGACAAGCTTAATCAGTCTTATGCACGTATGCCGAGGCCAAAATTCATTACCTCAGTAGCCACCAAAGGCTCACCGGACGCGCTCTACCTAAACCGCTGGGAACAGCGAATAGAAGGCATTGGCAATGCCAATTATCCGGAGGAAGCGCGGCGCAAGGGTATAGAGGGCGAATTGCGCGTATTGCTAATGCTTATGCCCGACGGCCGAATCGACGAAGTGCGGATTCTCAGTAGCTCAGGCAGTGCGGTACTCGACCAAGCGGCCCATCGCATTGTCCGTAAAGCCGCGCCTTATGAGGCGATTCCCGCAGAGGTGTTAGATGGCAAAAACCGCCTCGGCATCGTTCGCACCTGGCGTTTTGAACGCCAAGGACTAAAGGCCAGTCTGAACTAAGGGCTTTATTCTTGTGTTTATCACAACTTAAACCATACTCAGTAACATGAATCAAAGTGCCTTCCCGTCATTAAAAAACCACTTCCTTATTGCCCTTCCCGGCTTGAGGGATGGCATCTTTACCCACAGTATTACCTATCTTTGTGAACACGATGACCAAGGCGCCATGGGTATTGTCATCAACCACCCCCTCGGCATGGAGGTAGACGAAATACTTGAGCAACTAGAGATCGACGGTCAAATTTTTGAACATCGCGACCCCGTATTCGCCGGTGGTCCGGTGCACACTGATCGGGGATTTGTCCTTCACCGTCGCGACCACCACCAGTGGCAGGCAAGTATAGAAGTTACCGACACCGTTGCCCTGACGACCTCACTGGATATTCTTGAGGCCATTGCCCTTAACCGTGGCCCCAGCCAATGCCTAATCGCGCTTGGCTACGCCGGCTGGGACGCTGGCCAGCTAGAAGAGGAAATTCAAAGCAATACCTGGCTGACCCTACCTGCCAGTGAAGAAGTACTGTTTAATGTGCCCTCAGATCAGAAAATAGACGCGGCGCTGGCGGTACTCGGAATCACCTTCAGCCAGCTCGGCTCAGATAGTGGTCACGCGTAGCAGGTATTTTCACCACCGAAATATGGCCAAAACGCCACCCTCGCCAGGAACAGCTTCATGACAGCAAAACCCCAAACCCTGATCGGTTTCGATTTCGGCCTACGCTGGATCGGCTGCGCGGTGGGTCAAACCCTGACAGGCACCGCCTCACCACAGGGCGCGGTCACCGCCAAAGACGGCATACCGCGTTGGGAAGACATCGATAACTTATTTGCAACTTGGCAACCCAATGCCATCGTGGTCGGCCTACCGCTGAATATGGATGGTAGCAAATCAGAGATGTCTCACCGCGCCCGCAAATTTGGCAACCGCCTTCACGGCCGCTTTGGTCTGCCCGTGCACTTTGCCGATGAACGCCTGTCCAGCTTCGAAGCCAAAGGCGATATTATTGCCGACAGCGGCTCCCGCGACTTCAAAGGACAAGGCGTCGACAGTCGCAGCGCGGTGATTATTTTAGAAAGCTGGATGCGGGGCTAACGCCGCCTAACATTATTGCCCGAGCTCGGACGGTTGTCGTTTTCGTCTTCCTGCATGCTTAAACCACCGGCCATCGACCTCATTTTTTCTGGGTCATTGTCGGCCCCAAGCTTAATCAATAAGCGCAAATCATTGGCCGAATCAGCATGGGCAATCGCATCCTGATAGGTGATTTCGCCCGCCAGATAGAGGTCGTAGAGGGCTTGATCAAAGGTTTGCATGCCCTGTTCGGTAGAATTGCGCATTAAGTCTTTAATGCCCGTCACATCGCCCTTGCGAATCAAGTCGGAGGCCAGCGGTGTATTCAGCAGCACCTCAACACAGGCTCGGCGGCCCTGACCATCGCGGGTTGGGACCAACTGCTGGGCGATCATTGCTTTGAGGTTTAGCGACAAATCCATCCACAACTGAGGATGACGGTCGGCGGGAAAGAAGTGAATAATTCGGTCTAAGGCCTGGTTGGCATTATTGGCGTGCAGGGTACACAGACAGAGGTGGCCGGTTTCAGCAAAGGTGATCGCCTGCTCCATGGCCTCTCGGGTTCGAACTTCGCCGATCATGATGACATCGGGCGCTTGGCGCAGCATGTTTTTCAAAGCAACTTCAAAAGACTCGGTATCAATACCCACTTCGCGCTGAGTTACAATACAGCCGTGATGCTGGTGCACAAACTCAATAGGGTCTTCTACCGTAATAATATGCCCCCGCGAGTTCTCGTTGCGGTGACCAATCATTGACGCCAGTGACGTCGACTTACCGGTGCCGGTGGCGCCAACAAAAATAATCAAACCGCGCTTGGTCATTGCCAGCTCTTTAACAATCTCTGGCAAGCCCAACTCATCGCTTGTGGGTATCTTGGTCTCAATACGCCTCAGCACCATCCCCACCAAATTGCGCTGGTAGAATGCGCTAACCCGGAAGCGGCCAATGCCCCGAGAGCTAATGGCAAAATTACATTCTTTGTCCCGCACAAACTCCCGGCGCTGTTGATCGTTCATCACCCCCAGCACGACTTCTCGCGCTTGCTCGGGACTCAAAGCATTGCTGCTCATGGGAATCATTTGGCCATTAATTTTAATCGACGGCGCCACCCCCGCCGAAATAAATAAATCGGAGGCACCTTTATCCTGCATAATCTTTAGCAGTTTTTCTATTTCCACTTTGCCATCCCCAGGCTACGTCGTTTTATGCGCGCCATTAGAAGTTTTCCGGGAAACGCGCTTTCAGCCGGGCCGCATCGCGGTTGATCTTGCGCTTGGCCAATAGTTCTTTTAGACACTGATCCATGGTCTGCATACCCAGCGCTGCACCAGACTGAATTGCCGAGTACATCTGCGCCACTTTGTCTTCCCGAATCAGGTTACGAATTGCCGGCGTACCAATCATGATTTCATGCGCGGCTATTCGACCGCCCTCTGGCCGCTTCAACAAGGTTTGCGAAATAACCGCCTGTAAAGATTCCGACAGCATAGAACGCACCATGGATTTTTCATCACCAGGGAACACATCAACAACCCGGTCAATAGTCTTGGCTGCGGAGGTGGTGTGCAAGGTGCCAAACACCAAGTGACCCGTTTCTGCGGCAGTCAGGGCCAAGCGAATAGTTTCCAAATCACGCAATTCGCCAACCAGAATAATGTCGGGGTCTTCGCGCAGCGCCGAGCGCAAGGCCTCATTAAAGCCGTGCGTATCGCGGTGCACTTCACGCTGGTTAATCAGGCATTTTTTGGATTCATGTACAAATTCGATTGGGTCTTCAATGGTCAAAATATGGTCGAATTTATTGTCATTGATATAATCAATCATCGCCGCCAAGGTTGTCGACTTACCGGAACCCGTTGGCCCGGTAACCAATACCAAGCCTCGAGGCAACATCGAGACATCTTTAAAAACCTGTCCCATGCCAAGGTCGTCCATAGACAAAACCTTGGACGGAATCGTCCGAAATACGCCGCCGGCACCACGATTGTGATTAAAGGCGTTTACCCGGAAACGGGCCACACCAGGCACATCAAAGGAAAAGTCTGTTTCCAAAAATTCTTCAAAATCCCGACGCTGCCGGTCGTTCATTATTTCGTAAATCAGGCTGTGAACTTCACGGTGCTCAAGGGGCGGTAAATTGATACGACGGACATCGCCGTCTACCCGGATCATCGGCGGCAAACCCGCCGAAAGGTGCAAGTCAGATGCATTTTGTTTCGCACTGAAAGCCAATAATTCGGTAATATCCATGAAATTCCTCAAGCACATCAAAACCGCACAGCACCGCCTGCACAGGCAGCAACAGATCCAAAACCTTATAATGCGACGGCGGTGGCGTATAGCACAATGTTTTTATTTTGCCGTCCAAGGTCCTCAAAAGCGACGCTTAGACAGAGATCGGGCATAATCTCCCAATGACAGCAACCAATACCATAGTAAGTAATATAGCAGCGATTCAGGCGAGGATCGCGGCAGCTCATCATCTTTTCTGCCCCAGCGCACCGCAAGCCATCCTGATGGCCGTTAGCAAAACCCGCAGCGCTAAGGAAATCCAGCTTGCACTGAGCGCGGGCATCCAACATATCGGCGAAAATTATTTGCAAGAGGCCTTGGCCAAACAAGCGGAACTCCAAAACAACGCCATCTGTTGGCACTTCATTGGCCCCGTACAAAGCAATAAAACCCGCGATATTGCCGAGCACTTCAGCTGGGTACATAGCGTTGATCGCGCCAAAATCATCTCCCGCCTTAACGATCAGCGGCCATCGCAGCTCGCACCGCTCAATATTTGCCTACAGGTCAATATTAACGACGAGGCCAGTAAAGCGGGCGCCACCATTGAAGAGATTCCGGCGCTGGCCGAATTAGTCCTAAACCAGCCCCGCCTGCGTTTACGCGGCTTAATGGCGATTCCCGCCAATACCCGCGATCCGGCGCAGCAACGCCGCAATTTTGCCGCGGTGCGCGAACTGCTTCATACCCTGCGCCAGCGTTTTCCCAGAGCACAGCTCGATACGCTGTCGATGGGCATGTCTGGCGACATGGAATCGGCCATTGCCGAAGGCGCAACCATACTGCGCATTGGCAGTGATATTTTTGGCCCGCGCGCAGCGGCAAAGCCCGATTGAAGGCGCATTCACTGCCAGTATCAAAACAGGGCTGATATACTGCCGTCGGCAAATTCTCCGCGTCACCCTTAAGCGGTGTGGCAGCGGGCATCAGAAAACAAGGATTAACGTGGTGAGTACAATGCGTATTGGCTTTATCGGTGGCGGCAATATGGCCGCCAGTATCATTGGCGGCCTTGTGGCCAGCGGCTTTGCTGCCGAGCAAATCTGGGCCAGTGACCCAAATACCGAAAGCTTAGATAAACTCCGCGATGTCGCACCCGTGCACACCGGCAGCGACAATCACGCTTTAATTGCGGCGGTTGATATTGTCATTTTGGCAGTGAAACCCCAGATCATGAAAATCGTTGCTGGCGACATCGCCGCCAGCGTGCAAAAGCAGCAACCGCTGATCATCACCATTGCCGCCGGTGTTACCAGCAGCAGTTTAAACAACTGGTTAGGGGGCAATACCGCTATTGTGCGTTGCATGCCCAACACCCCTGCGCTCGTGCGCAGCGGTGCCACGGGTTTATTTGCCAACACCAAGGTAAACCCCGCCCAGCGCGAACAAGCGGAGCAAATTCTGCAAGCGGTAGGACTGGCCCTTTGGGTAGACGATGAAGCCCAGTTAGACGCGGTTACCGCCCTGTCTGGCAGCGGCCCGGCGTATTTCTTTTTAGTGATGGAAGCCATGCAGGCCAAAGGCGTGGCAATGGGGCTTAGTCCCGAGGTTGCCAAGCAGCTCACCCTGCAAACCGCGCTAGGCGCCGCGCAAATGGCCATAAGCAGCGATGTCGACGCCGCTGAATTACGCCGTCGAGTGACCTCACCCAAAGGCACAACTGAACGTGCAATTAAGCTGCTGCAAGACGGCGGTTTGGAGGGATTATTCGACCAAGCCTTAGAAGGCGCTCGCCTTCGCGCCGAAGAACTCGCCCTTGAACTGGATGGAGAATAGTTTTAATGAGTGCTGTTAATGAAATTACGACACTGCTACTCAATACCGTGGTCAGCCTTGGTATCGCCTTATTTTTGATACGCATGATTTTACAGTTGGTGAAGGCAGACTATTACAACCCTATTTCGCAGTTTGTGGTGAAAGTCAGTAACCCCTTGGTACTGCCACTGCGAAAAATTATTCCCAGTGTCGGCAAGGTCGACACCGCCTCCTTACTTTTAGCCCTACTGGTGCAAGCGGTTGGTATTGCCATCCTGTTTCAGATTTACGGCGGCCGCCTGCCCAATATAGGCCAACTGCTTATTTGGTCGGTACTGGGCATTTGCAGCGCCCTGCTCAACCTCTATTTCTTCGCCATTATCGGCAACATCATCATGAGCTGGGTTGCCCAAGGCGGCAGCAACCCCGCCGCACGCCTGCTCTTTCAAATCACCGAACCGGTGATGGCGCCATTTCGTAAACTCGTGCCACCCATGGGCGGTCTCGATTTATCGCCGATATTTGTGTTTTTAATTATCAATGTGCTGGAGGTGCTACTGCGGCACATGGCGGCCAGTGCCGGCTTGCACCCGGCACTGGTTATGGGGCTATAAAGCAGCAACACGGTGCTCAGCCCCCAGTACTACCAATGGCAGGGTGGCGATTTAGTTTTATTCTGCCATATTCAGCCCAAGGCCAGCGCCAATGAATTCGCGGGGCAACACGGTGATCGGCTCAAAATCAGAATCACGGCAGCGGCAACAGACGGCAAAGCCAATGCCGGTTTGATCGCATTTGTTGCCGCCGCATTTGGCGTAAGCAAGCAGCGTGTAAGCCTCAGCGCGGGCAGCCAAAGCCGTCAAAAAACACTGAAAATTCAGGCGCCGACGAGTATTCCCGAAGCCCTAGCCGACACCGTAAAATAAACGGCGCAATCCAGTACCAAGCCCAAGCCCAAGCACTATAAGGAAAACGGTCTAGATGACACAGGAACAAAATGGCAGCGTCGGCATTGTGGTGCCGCAAACCCTGCATTTCGATACGCCCCTGACCTTGGCTTGTGGGCGTGCGCTGCCCGAACACGATATTGTTTACGAGACCTACGGCCAGCTCAACGCCGACAAATCCAATGGCATACTCATCTGTCACGCCCTCAGTGGTCATCATCACGCGGCGGGTATTCACCACCCGGACGACCGCAAACCGGGTTGGTGGGACAGCTGTATTGGCCCCGGTAAACCCATCGACACCAATGTGTTCTTTGTTCTGAGCATTAATAATATTGGCGGCTGCAATGGCTCAACCGGCCCAACGGCCATCAATCCAGAGACCGGCAAGCCTTGGGGGCCAGACTTTCCACCGCTGCGCTGTCGCGACTGGGTAGAGAGCCAGTACCTGATGATGCAGCACTTTGGCATCACTCAGTGGGCGGCGATAATCGGTGGCAGCCTCGGCGGCATGCAGGCAATGCGTTGGGCGCTGGAGCATCCCGATGCCCTGCGCCACTGCATTGTCATTGCCTCGGCCATGAAATTGTCAGCCCAAAATATCGCCTTTAACGAAATTGCTCGAAGGGCCATTACCTCGGACCCCAATTTCTTTGAGGGCCGCTATCTAGAACACAACACCCTGCCTCGTCAGGGTTTGGCACTGGCCCGCATGGTTGGCCATATTACCTACTTGTCTGAAGATGGCATGAAGCAAAAGTTTGGTCGGGAATTAAAAACCGGCAACCTGACGCTCGGCTCTGGCTCAGACAGCGATGTAGAGTTTGAGGTAGAGAGTTATCTGCGCTATCAGGGCGAGGCCTTTTCCGGCAGCTTTGACGCCAATACCTACCTGCTGATGACCAAGGCATTGGACTACTACGACTTGGCTCGGGAATATAACGACGATCCCGCCGAGGCCTTTAGCCACGCCAAGTGTTCGTTTATGGTGATCTCCTTCACCACCGACTGGCGCTTTGCCCCGGCCCGCTCGCGAGAAATAGTCGACGCGCTGGTCGCTGCCAATAAACCAGTGAGCTACGCCCAAATCGAAGCCGACCACGGCCACGATGCGTTTTTAATTCCGATCCCGCGTTATATGGATGTCTTCCACGCTTATATGAAACGCCTCAAACAGGAGCTTGGCCATGCGCTTTGACCTTACCCTGATTCAGCCGTGGATTAATGAAGGCAGTCGCGTGCTCGACCTTGGCTGTGGCGACGGCACGCTGCTAGCAACCCTCGCCAAGCAAAAAAATGTGTCTGGGGTTGGTCTTGAAATCGACCCTGAGAATATTACTCAGTCACTGGCTCAAGGTGTGAATGTCATTGAGCACGACCTTAACCTTGGGCTCGGCAATTTCCGCGACAATAGTTTTGACATGGTGGTGATGACCCTCGCCCTGCAAACCCTGCGCTACCCGCACTTGGTCATCGACGAAATGCTCCGTGTCGGCCGTGAATGTATTGTCACCTTCCCTAATTTTGGCCATTGGCGCAGCCGCTGGTATTTAAGCCAGCGCGGCAAAATGCCGGTATCAAAATTCTTACCCTATACTTGGTACGACACCCCGAACATTCACTTTTGTACCGTAAAAGATTTTGAAGCACTGTGTGCCGACAAACAGATCCGCGTGCTAAATAGCGCAGTGATCGGCGCCGACAATAATCAAAGCCCACTCGCCGACCGCTTCCCGAACTTGCTTGGCGTTACTGCGGTCTATCACATCAGTAAATGAACCGGCCAATAGAGTATTCATTATGAATTTTGCATATCGCGTTTTCTCCGCCATCAGCCTTGGCTTGCTACTGTGCTTTAGTTCAGCCAGCCAAGCCCAAGAAACCCCACCGGTGACGGCAACCAGCAAGCAGTTTGGCAATGACACCGTTCATTTCAGCGTGCTGAACACCAGCTTCCTCACGCCCCAGGTCGCCCGCAGCTATGGCATTGTGCGCGGTAAAAACAAATTCCTGATCAACGTGTCGGTGCGCCGCCAGAGTGGCCCTGACAATATTGCCCTGCGCGCCACCATCAACGGCACTCAGTCGGATCTAATCCACCGGACCCCATTAGATTTTCGTGAAGTCATAGAACAGGACGCCGTCTACTATATTGCCGAGTTCGCCATTAGCAATGACGAGCGCCGAGATTTTCGTCTCCAAGTCAATGTCGACGACAAGCCCAGCTACGACGTTCAATTCATTAAAATGCTATACGTAGACAAATAGGCGGAGTAACAACGTGACAACCAAGCACATCGTCGTTCTCGCCAGCGGCAACCGAGGTAAACTCCAGGAACTGAATGACCTTCTGAGCGGACTTGGTATTGAACTGCGCAGCCAAGCCGACTACAAGGTGGAAGAGGCGGAGGAAACCGGCCTTAGTTTTATCGAAAATGCCATTTTAAAAGCCCGCAATGCTGCCCGCCAAAGTGGCTGCGCTGCGCTGGCCGACGACTCGGGCCTGTGTGTCGACGCTCTCGACGGTGCACCGGGAATCTACTCTGCTCGCTACGCCGGAACTAACGCTGACGACGCTAGCAATAATGCCAAGCTTTTGCTCGCGCTCACTGGCAACACCCAACGTCGCGCTCACTTCCACTGCGCGCTGGCCTTTGTCCGCCACGCCGACGACCCCGCCCCTATCGTCTGCGAAGGTCAGTGGCGGGGCACTATTCTTGAACAGCCACGCGGCGACAATGGCTTTGGCTACGACCCACTGTTTTATATTACCGAACTCGCTAAAAGTTCGGCCGAGCTCAACAAGGCCGAAAAAAACCAAATCAGTCACCGCGCGCTGGCGCTGCAGCAACTATTACCTCGCCTGCATGCCGAATACCTGACCAAAGGCTAATGACGAGCTTGTGCTTAACGGCGGCTGACACCGCGCTTAGCCTAAATATCAACAGCAGCGAGGATCTTCTAAAGCAATGCCTCGCTGCAGCATTGCCAATCGCCCGCAGCTGCCGCAACGGCAATTGCGGGCGCTGTGACTGCCAGCTTGAATCCGGCACGGTGGTCCTGCGCAATGGCAAGGTCATCACCGCGCCCGCAACAATTGCACTGTGTATCAGCCACGCTCGCAGTGACCTGCGCATCGCAAAAATGCCGCTTAACAGCATTGCCCAGCACTGGCGCTGTGAGGGTTTAAACCTCCGCCAATTGCAGCTACCCGCCGGACGACAAAGCCCACCCCAGCGCGGAGATATGGTCGCGCTACTACTGCGTAATAGCGTATTGATCAATAGCGTGGAGGCGGTTGCAGGCAGAATCATCACCCTACAAGACCCTTGCGCGGGCATTGAACAGCACAAAAACAAGCAGCTTAGTATTGGCTTGCTCAACATAGACCGTGAACACCATGGCGACTTCGCGTTATGGTGTCATGATAATAGCAATGACCACACGGAGCTGCTCTGGCGAGGTATTAATCAGGCGACCGGCCTCGCCGCTCAGGCCGCCTACCGCCATGCCAACAATAGTGACGACTACCAATTACGCAAGCTAAATTCACAGTAAGCCTTTAATTTTTATAGCTAATTGCACTTTTCAACACTATTCTGGTCTGAGACTTTCTAATCAAGTATAAAAAAATCCCAAGTAGCGTGCTCAGCGCTACAATCTTATGCACCAACGATAAACCTGGAGACAAACTGGTATGTTCAAATGGATTCTTCGCGGCGTTATCGCCCTGCTGGCCGTTACCGTTATTGGCGTGGTGTTCGCGCTGGAACCCATCGCCAAATTTATGATTGAGCACGAGGGCAGCAAGCAAGTTGGCGCGCGGGTCGATGTCGACAGCGTCGATATTAAGCTCTATCCCACCCATGTCGCGCTAAATGGCCTCACCGTCGCCAACCCCCAAGAACCCATGCGCAATTTACTGCAAAGCGCCAAAGTGTCTGCCGATGTCGACACCAAGGCCTTGCTAAAAATGCAGTTTATTGCCGACCAAGTTGTGCTGTCTGGCCTGCAAATGTACACCGAGCGCAGCACACCCGGCACCTTAGACGGCAAGCTACCGCCAGCAAAACCTGAAAGCGAAAGCGGTTTGCCCGGCATCACCATGCCTGACCCCAGCGCGCTACTCGCCGAGGAGCAGGCCACCATTCAAGCCGAGGTCGACGCGATTCAAAACGGCTTTAGCACTATCCAAAATCGCTGGGAAACCAAAACCACCGAGCTGCCCGAGCAGGCCCAAATAGAAGCCTACCAAACCCGCTGGAATGAGCTTAAAAAGAAAAACATGATCGAGCGTATCGCAGGTGCCAAGCAATTGCGCGACGACATTAAAAGCGATCTCAAACAATTTAAAACCTTAAACGAAGACATCAAAACTGATTCTGCCGAAGTGAAGAGCCTGACGCTGCGGGCCGCCAATCTGCCCGCCGATCAGTCTAAGCGCATGCTCTCCAAATACGGATTAGACCAAGGCAGCGAAGGCATGCTGCGCTTCCTGCTTGGCGACGAAGTAAATACCTTTGTACAGCGCGGCCTAAGCCTCTACCAAGAAACCATGGGCAATATGGCGGCAAAAGAAAGCGCTCCCGCCGAAGCACCAACCGAATTGCCAGTGAAACTCCTCATCCGCCAAATCCTGATCGACGGCTACCAAGTTATTGGCGGTGAAAAACTGGCCTACTCAGGTGAAATCAACGACGTCACCGACCAGCAAGACTACTGGAACAAACCCATCACCATGGCCCTGCGTGGCGGCATGGAACAGAAATCCCAACTCGTGATTGACGGCATATTTGACCAGCGCAACAACACCTTAAAAAGCGTTTTCAATATGGCATTAAAAGAGCTAGCGCTATCTGGTGTTTCCTTGTCCCAAAGCCCAGAGCTGCCCCTGCAATTGGAAAAAGGCATTGCCAATATTAGCGCTAACTTCGGCATAGACGGCGACACGCTCAAAGGCTCCGCCAAAGGCCTAGTCAACCAAGCCAAACTCCTGGTTGCCAACGCCGCCGCCGACAACAAAACCGCCAATCTGCTGGCCGCCGCGCTCGAAGACGTCAGCCGCTTGGTCATGGACTTGAGCGTCAACGGCACCGTGAATGAGCCCGCGATCAAACTAAAATCTAACCTCGACAGTATTTTAGGCGGTGTACTTGGCGCTGAAATCAAAGCCAAGCTCAGCGAAGTCGAAGACGAACTAAAAGCCAAGCTCAGCAGCGACTACGGCCCGCAAATGGCCAAGCTGAAAGACAAGCAAAACATGCTTGGCGAGTATCAAGAATTGCTCGGTAATCGCGAAGCGGCCTTGCAGGCCTTGATGAAGGAAATGATTTAAATTTTGCAAAGAAGGCGCCCCTCCTAAGATGGGGGCCCTGACTTTATCTCGCGCGCGATTGAAGGCCTTAACAACCTCCTCCTGTGCTTTCTATCATCAAGCCACGGCGGCTCAAATCGCCTGTCCAGAATCTAACCACGGGGTACCTTCTAATTTAGGATAGCCTTCAATATAGCTCGCCTTTGAATTTGTTTCTTTTACGATCTGCCTCACAATATCTAAGAAGGTTTTCTCCGTCCACTCTTCTGGAGTTCCGACCATGACGCCAGCCGCCGCACGACTTAACTCCATAATGCCACCTTCCTTTTTAACAAAGGTTGCATACAAATCTAAATGATAGCCCTCGCTATAAGGAAAAAGGCAGGCAGTCAGCCTTAAATCTGACGAGCCAGGAGTGTTTCTATTTGCATTAGCAGTCCATGATGCACCTTCACATGTCGCTATTTTAAACCCAATACTACCTCCTGACGCGGCCAATGCGGCAAGCTTAGAGCCTTCAAAGGGGTTCACTAAATTGAATCGACCAGGCTGCTGCGGCACCTCAGAGGAGTTAGGAATCGGCCTAGCTTCAGTAGCATTATTTACATTCCTCCCTAAACCTGCGCTTGCGGCATCAGCTACACTGTACCTATCCGCATTGGTTTTAATATCGAATATTCGGTAATACTCTACCGTCTTCTTTTTTTCTACAAGAGCATTATTGACTGTGCCGCACCCCGCGATCAAAAAAACCAATCCTGATGCTAAAATTAAATTCCTTTTCATCTTTTCTCCTTGTCATTACTCATATCTAAAAGCAAAAAAATATTGTTAGGCTTATAGGAATCAACGTCTAATATCCAACTCTATCGCTAAATCGAATAGAAGATCAGTTATCAACATAAATTTATGAAGAATGTATAAAAACCACTTACTGATTATGTTTTAACCAGGCGTGTAAAAGAAAATTTACTGCTAGAAGGGACTTAAATTTCACTTCTCACATCCTAGTGATTAATATTAATTCAGCATCCTTGCTAACGTAAAAAATAAAACGTCTCGCAAACGAAACACCTATAATGCTTAAGAATATATGTTAATTTCCTGCTCCTTGGCAACAAAATTTTATAGGTAGCATAAAACAGAAGTCACTTAGCAATACTTGCCACCGGAAATTTAACACTGACTCCTTAGAGTTACCGAGCCCGAAGCAACCAAACCTTCTCTAAGGCAGGGCACTTGCCTTTCAATCCACCGGCTACAGCGTTGCTACTGAGTAATTGCACGTGATACGCCGCTTGATAATGGCTTGCCAATTCCGCGTCGCTAATTGAAAACGGTGGCCCTGCCTGTGCGGTTTGGTCGTAGTCATAATTAATTAATAGCTGAGGCGCGGTGTGCGTTATTTCTTTTAGCAGCGCGGTATAGGCCGCCCGCAGGGTGTCTGGCAAGGCCACTAAAGCTGCGCGGTCGTAGATGGCGTCTACCGGACCAAGTAATTCTGAAGTTAGCGCAAAAATATCGCCAACAAAGATATCCAAATGGTGGGCCTGGTAACGCTGCACTGCGCCAAGTTCAGATCGCATGGGCGTAAGACCTAGCTCAGAAAATAATTCTTCGGCGGCGATGGTGCTTAGCTCGGCACCCGCCACGCGATAGCCCTGGTTCAGCAGCCAGCCAATATCCAGCGTTTTCCCGCACAGTGGTAAAAACACCCTCGCATTATTCGCGAGGCCCAGCTGATCAAAATAGCTTAGCAATAAGGGATTAGGCGTCGCCGCGTGAAATGCAATGTCTTTGCTTTCCCATTTCTTGTGCCAAAATTGCTCGTCCATATTCTTCCCGCTGTTTCTTTAATGCCACTAATATTCGGCTTACGATGCACGTAATTTTTGCAGCGCAGCAACACGATAAACTCGATAGCCAAGAGCCAGAATTAAACACATCCCTGCCGGTAAACCGAGGGCGAAAAACTGCCACTGACTGAACAAATAAGCGCCGAGTGCGCCGCCGAGAATAAAACCAAAGATAATTAAGATAAAAAGTAGTGCCTTGCGTCGATCGAAACCGGCGCCTCGCAATTTCGCGCCTAACATCAATCCTAAGTCGGTAAAAATCCCCGTGACGTGGGTTGTTCGTACCACGGCACCGCTATAGGTTGAAACTAACGCATTTTGCAAGCCACACGCGGCAGACGCCGTATAATGGCCCAGCAATGAACCGTTGTTAAGAAAATAAATTGAGAGCAGTAGCAAGCCTCCCTCTAGCGCCAGCAAGGAGTCGTAATGCCGACCCAATTTTAGGGCGCCGCTAGACAGAAAAAGCCCAGAAATAGCAGCGCCACAAAGAAAGCTGAGCAAGACCCCAAGCAAGTGCATGGCATTGTTTAAAGTGCCGCTGACTAAACCCGTGCCCAGCAATGTTGCCGTTCCAGAAAGATGGGATATTGACTGGTGCTGAAACCCCATAAGGCCGACGGCATTCACATTTCCGGCGACAAACGCCAGAACAAAAGCCCCGTACTCCACCCACCGAGGTAGCTTGGAAATCATTAGCACATCTCACAACAAATACTGCGCAATCCAATTTAGAGTGCCGCGCAAACTCTATTTCTAACACACTAATGCTATTCACACTATGCGTGTATCGCCGTCGTCGAATTCTGCGAGTCGATTTAACCAACCTTTTAAAAACACTTGCTGGGACGGCTTTGCTTCAACCAATTTAAAATAAAAATTACGACGCTCGGCGAGCAGAGTTCTGACTAGACGAGCTGAAAATCGCTGCGCTGCGGTTTTAGCGGCGCGTCGCGTGTTATCGCCCATTAAACCATCTTCTCGCAGTGGCGGTTTAGCGCCCAGTAAATTGCAACTGCGCTGCACAAACAGCACGGCTTGTTTTGGGCCATGATTAACTGCACTGTCGAAAGCAAACTCTTGTATAAGCTCAGGCAACTGATCTAGGCCTGGTGCAAGGTAGTAAGTCTGCCTATAAATCTCACGGGCAACAGCCTGGTCAAGCTGTTCAACATCACTTTGACTCGCAGATCGGCCAAGGTGGTGTGACAGGGCATTTTGACTGATTCCGTAGTTGGTGGGGCCGCCGCGATCTGCGGGGTGGTTGACGTAGCCGCCTTCCCGGCGGATGACCGCTGTAATCATTTTTTCTATATCAGACATCAGCTTACTCCCTGTAAACAAATACCGTAGATCTGGTGGTTTTACTCCTTTACCACCTTACTCAATTTCTTTAAAAACACGGTGACTTCTCGCTCGGTCTGCTTATCGCCTTTTTCCTGGGCGCTGACTAAACCCTGTTGCCAGGCCGCCTTTGCTTTCTCGGGTTCACCAATATTGTGCAGGGCTTTACCGAGCAACTTCCAGGCCGCGGAATAGCTCGGGTCGAGACTGACGCACTGCTGGAAATGCTCAATGGCTTGTTCCACATTGCCATCATCAAGATACGCCTTGCCGAGGCCAAAGCGCAATATTGCGCTGTCATTGCCTTTGGCCAACATTTTTTCTAGTGCGGCGATATTCACTGCGCGCGTTTACTCCTTTAACTTGCTTAACGAGGGCTGCGGCAAACTCGGCAGCGACTGTCCTTGCAGCTGCAGGGCTTCTTGCGTAAAACGCTCTGCCGCAGCAGGCTCATCTAAATTAACCATGAGTCGCCCCAACTCAAAACACACTTCGCTATTAGGGCTCAGCTGGTAAGCCTGCTCAAAATACTCTCTGGCTTTACCCCACAACTCATTGCGCAGCGATAAACGCCCAAGCGTCAGTAACAAGACCGCATCATCGCCATGGTCTTTACGCCACGACTCCGCCGCACTGAGTTGGCGCGCTACATCGCTACCGGCGATCAGACCATATAGTTTCACTAAGTCACTGTGCCAGCTAAGCTTTATAGACTGGCGAAGTAATTTTTCAGCGCTGGCAGAATCCCCCGCCGCAACGAGTACGCGACAATAACTTAACAACAGACCGTTATCGCGATGCCAAGTGCGCGGCACGTGTTTCCACCACTGTTGTAATGCCGCCGCATCGCCCTGCTGCGCGGTGTGTTCCAGCTGCCCCATTAAGGCTTCACGTTCTAACTCTGCCAAGCGTTCCTCGCTAATACCGCCGTGCTTGCGCAAATCCGGAATTAGAGCCAAGAGCGAGTTCCAGTCGCGCAGGCCGATATACACTTTTTTCAGCAGCGTCAGTACCGAGGGATGGCGTTCGGCGTTGCGGCGGGCCCGCGTTAAGGTCGCGAGCGCCTCTTCAAGACGACCATTTTCTACCTGCATTTCAGCCTGTGTTAAGGCCACCGCAATACTTGCCTTATTGCTGGTTTGCTCGGCCAGCCCCAAATAATGACGGCTGCCTGGCGCATCCCCTAGGGCATGACTGGCCCGAGCGGCAAGCAAGTAATTGATGAGAGGCGTTTCGGTGTCTTTGGCCGAATCGGTGAGTAATTTGCGCGCCTTGGCCCAATTGCCCTCGATGAAGGCGATCATACCCAAGGTGGTATGACTGCGTCCGCGCACCGCGCGCCGCACAGTCCAAAAGGAACCAATGCTGTCTGAGACTTTGGCGCCGCGCCGCAAACTCATAAAAATCAGTATTACCAATATCAGAAATACCGTTAACACCGCGACACCAACCCAAATGGTCATTTCGACGGTGGTTTGGCCATACGCAATAAGAATATAGCCCGAATCCTGCTGTATCGCCGCCGCCAAGCCCGCAGAGAGGGCAAGGGCCAGCAGCACCGCAATGAAAATTTTCATTTACGCGCCTCTTGCTGCCAACGGTGACTCTTTAAATACACTTTTAAGCTACGCAGTGAACCAGAGATATCAGCCATCTCTGGGCTGACGGGCATCGCTCGCACCGTGCTAATTTGCTTTAGTAAGCCGTCGCGGTGGTCGTCGAGCTGATAATACTCTTGCAACCAAGCCGCAGCCTTATCCAGCGCCCGCTGGTATAGAACCGGTCGGTTCGCCAGCAGCGCCAACTGCGCTTGCTCAAACATTAAGCGCAAACTCGCCCGCAACGCCGCTTCTTGCTCGGGAGCCAACTGGGCTTTAAAGTTTTGGTCGTGGTGACGAATGCGGATATAGCTGCGCAACTTGGCCCAGGCATTGTCTAAGCCACTCTGAAGCCGCTGCTGCCATTCTTCAGATGTCTCTTCTACTTCTTCGGCGCTGTAACTTGGCGCCTGATATAACTTCAGTTTCCCAGCTTCAGTGGCTAGGCCCTGCAGGGTCAAATACACCCCCTCAATGTCGACGTCTGCACTGTTTTGCAAGGCGCTAATTTCTTTGGCTAGCTCAGCGCGCACTGGGTGTAAGGCGGCGTCGTCAAGCTCCCGCAATATGGAGTCGGCATTACTCAGTAATTGCGCCGCCGCCCGAGGGTCGTGACTCAATTGCGCACGCTGATTCGCTAGGCGGAGTAAATACTCGACTTCGGCAAGCAACCAATCTTGGCGGTCAACGGTGGTCAGCGACTGCATTTTGGTTTCCAACTCTTGGCTGCGGCGGCTGAGCGCGTTTAATTGGCTGCTATTGTCTAGCCGCAATTGTGCCAAGGCTTCGCGCTGTGCGGCGAAGCTTGCCACTAGCTCAGTCTGAGAGGCGCTTAAGGTTCGCAGCTCGGCTTTTAAGTCGCTGGTTGCCGAGGCCTCGGTTTTCGCCAGCAGATATTCCTGCTGGTATTGCCACGCCGTCAGCGCCAAGGCCAGTATCGCAATCAGTAAGGCGAGCAAGGCAATGACCACACCAGAGCGTTTGGGTTTGGCTGCTTTATCTTTTGGCGAGTTTGATTTAGGGGGTGCTGGCGGCGGGGCCGATTTGGCATCTTGGCTCTTGCTCACCGAAGGTTCAGGTGGCACTGGCACCGCTGAGGCCGATTCGGAATTTACGTCATTTTTATCTTCCGGTTTGTCACCGCTCATTATTTTCTCTCTGCTCAAATTCACTGATTAATAGCATGTTCACGGTCAATTTATTTGTTCACAAAGCCCCTTAAAGCGGCCAAGGTTGCTGCTGTACCGGCATTTTCGGCTTGTATTACTTGGGTAAAACCCAGCGCTACAGCCAAACTCGCTACCCGTTCGCCGGGCACTAACACCCTGTAGCTCAATGCCGCGTCTTGCAACAAGGAATGAAAATAGTGCAAGGTTTCGCCACTGTTTACGCAAACAATATTAATGTCCTGCCTGCGCAGTAACGTATGGAATTGCTCGCGATCTAGCGCCGGACTAAGGCGCTGATAACATTCAGCATAGTCTACCTGGGCGCCTCGTGCCGCAAGCTGCTCTGCCAAATACTCACGGCCACCAAGACCTCTGACTATAAGTACTTTCTGGCCTTGTAGACGCTGTAAGACTGGCGTAGCCAACAAGCTTTCACTGTTCATCGCAACGTTATCAACTGTGTCAACGTCGATCTGCCGCGCAGCTAAGGCCGCCGCAGTAGCTGCACCTATGGCGTGAACCTTCACGCCAACGGGCCACTGGGGCCAAAACTGCTCGATTGCCTCTATTCCGTAGCTCACCGCATTCACGCTGATAAAGATTAGATGTTGATAGCAATCTAAGTTCATAAACAGCTGTCGGCTGCGCTGCAACTCTGCCTCGTGGTGCGGCGCGGTGAGCGGCGCAATATTAAGCAAGGGCTGGGTTAAGACCTTGGCTCCAGCCGCCGTTAGCGCAGCGACCAATTCAGCGCTGCGCTCTACCGGACGCGTTACTAAAACCCGCAAATTGGCAAGATCAGGCTGGCTTGCTGTTGCCATACACCGCCTGCAAAATAGCGCCCGCGCCTTGAGCCAGCAAGTCTTCAGCAACGGCCACGCCGAGCGCTTCAGCTTGGCTCCGGGGTCCCCGCGCCTCTGCGGTAAGAATTTTTCCGCCGCTGGGCTCACCCACCAAGGCCCGCAACCAAAGTTGATCGGGGTTGCCTGGGTCGGCGATGGCATAGCCCGCAATCGGCACTTGGCAGCCACCTTCTAGGCGCCGATTCATGGCTCTTTCTGCCATAACTTGCGTTGCACTAACACTGTTGTGCAAGGGCTTTAATAGCGCGTTCACGCGATCGTCATCAATACGGGTTTCGACACCCACTGCGCCCTGGCCGCAGGCTGGCAAGCTGGTTTCAACCGACATATACGAGGCAATTCGGGCCTCTAATTTCAGCCTAATTAAACCGGCCGACGCCAAAACAATGGCATCGAACTCGCCTTCGTCAAGCTTGCGCAAGCGCGTTTGCACATTACCGCGCAAACTAGAAATCTGTAAATCTGGGCGCTGAGCTCGCAGTTGGCACTCCCGGCGCAAACTCGACGTCCCCACTCGGGCACCCTGGGGCAAAGCTTCAACCGCGCTAAAATGGTTGCTGACAAAGGCATCCCGTGGGTCTTCGCGCTCGCAAATAATGGCCAAGCCCAAACCTGCGGGGAACTCCATTGGCACATCTTTCATAGAATGCACGGCAATGTCGGCGCGACCTTCGAGCAAAGCTTGCTCAAGCTCCTTCACAAACAGCGCTTTACCACCAATTTTTGATAGCGGCGAATCCAGCAACTGGTCACCACGGGTGGTCATTCCCAATAATTCAACCTGTAAACCGGGATGGGCGGCCTGTAGTTCGGCTTTAATGAATTCCGCCTGCCATAAGGCCAGCAAACTCTCGCGGGTGGCGATGCGGATAATATTATCGGACATAAGTCATTCCGTAAGACAAAGTAGAGCACCATGATACGCCAGCGACGGCGCTGACAAAACCATTAAGGCCGCCAGACCCGGCGGCGACGGCAATAATAGAAACCTAGGATTTTTTATTTAGGCGCGCTCGCAGCGCAGGCAAATGGCGACGGCTAATCTGCGGGCCTTCCGCCATGCCCTGTAAGCGCACTCGATAGGCGGCAACGCCGACCCGCTCAATACCCTGTAAATACGTCAGCGAGACCAAGGCATTGCGGTGTACGCGCACAAACTGCTCACTAAATTCGTCTTCGAGTTCCTTGAGGCTCTCATCTAGCAACAACTCGCCCTCAGGGTGAACCGCACTGACGTATTTATTGTCCGCATAAAAATAGCGCACGGCAGACACGGGCAACAGGCTCATACCTTGGGCGCTATTAACACAAAGTTGCTGACGCGGGCCGCGATCATGATCATCAGCAGTCATTGTTGCCAAGGCCGATAGCTGCGCTTGATTTAAGCGTGACAAACGAGAAAATACGGCCGCGAGCTTGTCGCGCTGTATTGGTTTAAGTAAATAACCCAAGGCATGTGTTTCAAAGGCCGCCACCGCGTACTCGTCGTAGGCGGTACAAAACACCACAGCGGGGGCGGGCTCATATTCACCGAGCCGCTTGGCCAACTCAATACCGCTCATGCCCGGCATCGAGATATCGAGCAACAGCACATCTGGACTACAGCGCTCAAATTCACTGAGTGCTTGCTCGGCATTTGCGGCTTCACCAACCACCACAATATCGTCTAATTCAGCCAATAAGCGCGCGGCACGCTGGCGTGCCAAGGGCTCGTCATCAACCAGCAGAACTCTCACCGCGCCATCGCCCTGCGCTCATAAGCTAAAGGAAATGACGCGTGGGCCCGATATTGACCGCCGTCTCGACTGGCGCCAAATTTTGCGCGGTCGCCAAACAGGGTTTGCAAGCGCAGTCGTATATTTTCATTCGCCATGCCATTGCCCACTGGCGCATCCGCATTGGTGGGCAATGGATTGCTAATATCAATTTCCACCATTTCGCCTTTTAAACTAGCGCGCACAACTACCGTGCCACCGGCAGGTAACTGCTGCACGCCATGCAAAATGGCGTTCTCTAACAACGGTTGTAAAAGCAGTGAGGGTACCAGTACTTTGTCGCCAAGCTCCGCTTGCTGCCAATCTACTTTTAGCCGGTCACCCAATCTTGCATTCTCAATGCGCAAATAGCGCTCACACAAATCGCGCTCTTCTACCCAGGGCACCATACTCATGCCGCCCTGTAGATTCGCCCTAAACAATGCCGCTAAATCTTCGACCGCCTGCTCGGCCTTCACCGGCTCAGTACTAATCAAACTACTAATACTATTAAGGGTGTTGAACAGAAAATGCGGGCGAATCCGCGAGTGCAGGGCGTCGAGTCGGGCATGTAAAATGCTTTGTTCGCGCAATCGAAATTGCAAGCTGAGGTAGGCGTAACGCATACCCACACCAAGCAGTAGGCTCGCCACCGCCAGGGTGTCGGCAATCTGCCAAAAATTGATATTCCAAGCTTCGCCTTGCATCACGCCACTGGCCAACCACTGCGCGGCCACCGTCACAATCACCACCCAGCAAAGACCAATAACAAAACTGATGCCCGCCGTATATGCCGTGCTCGTGCGCTGAAACAGCGGCTTGCACCAGGTCAAAATCGTCGCCGCACCCAGCAAACACCAAATAATATACATGCCAGACATGCCCAGCAGATACCAGTCAAAATGCTGCAAACCCGATTTGAGAATGGTCAAAGAAAGAGACAATAGCACCGCTAGCAATACAATCAGCAATAGCGCTTGGGGGCTAAGAAGGTCGCCAATAAAAGAAATTCGGCTAATTCGGTAATCCAGTGGTTTATCCGCTTCGCGTCGTTGCACAGTGCCTGCCTATGTCAAAAATTAAGCTTAGTAAGCTCTGAGCATAGCAGGCAAAACGCGGAGCGCATATTCAAAAAAGAGTGCGGATACAATCAGTTAATTGGGTAGTCAGTCCAACCATCGGTCCACATCACATTCACCCCTGGTCGAAACGCGCCGCGATAGTTTGCCGCCTCGTCCCAAAATTCGCCCTGAGGAATTGCCTGTGCATGGTTTCTGGCTGGCGAGCTGGCCGCAAGACGGTAGTCGTGGTCGGTCTCGCTGCGCAAACGTTGAACAAATTGGGGGCTATTACCCAGTTCAGCACTCTTCGCAAAATACGCGGCCTCATCAAAGCCACCGTCGTCATCTTGATCGCCAGCCTCAGCGGCAAAATAACTGCGGCCACCTTGGCCAATATCGGCAATAAACAACCCGCCAAAGCTCAGTAGTCCCTGCTCGATGCGTGCCACCGTGCTGCGGTCTTTAATATCAATGGCCTCGCCTGAAAAGCCGTCGATCACCATATTGTAAAAATGCCCGCCCGTGCCACGGCGCAGCGTCATGGCGCGCTGATGGCGCTCACTGCTCTGCATACTCTGCAAGGTGACATTGTAAAACGTGGGCTGCGACACCGGCCCAGCCTCGTGATTAATTTCATCGTTATCTGCCTCAAAGGCGTTATCGCCCACGCTGGGGTATTGCTGAACTTGCAAAAACTGCACGCGGCCCGTCCAGCCCATATCCCAGTCTAGGGAGTCATCGGCGGCGCCGGTAATCAAAATATGGCGAAGGTCTACGTTGCCACCAAAGATCTCTATGCCGTCATCCAAGGCGCGATGGACCTGCACATTGCGGACAATGGTCTTGCTGCCGCAACCGCCCAAGGTCAAACCATTTAATTCGTTATTGGCGTAAACCTCGTAACCGGCAAACTCAATACGGGCATATTCCAGCACCCCACAATTGTCACTCGCGTCGACGCCGCCAAACATGCCCCGCGTGTCGCCAGCATCGAGACCTTCAATTTGCGCGTCAGCGGTATTGACCGGCGCATTGCCCAGCATCACTAGACCGCCCCAGTCGCCAGCGCGGCGTTTACCCGCCGCTACCGCACTCGTGAAGACAATTGGCTTAGCTGCTGTGCCGCGCGCAAGAATAGAGGCGTCGCGGGTAATCAATAAGGCACTGCCCTCCCGCCCTTTTACCACTGTGCCGGCTTCAATCACCAGCCGCGCACCGGCCTCAACATACACAATACCTTCTAACACCCAGGTTTTATCACTCGTCCAAAGCTGCTCCCCATGCAGAGAGCCACTCACTACTTTGCTGCCGCTATACACGCTTTTTAAGTCGTCACTAAATAAAGCCGCACCGACTACGCCGCCAAGCATAAGCACCCCTGCAATCAACAACCATTTGCGCAGGGGTTTTGCGGGCGCGCCAAGCTGCTTAAAGCCAATGGTTTCAGCAATATCTGGATTCATGGCGGCCACTCGACGATCGTGACGCCCCTGAGTTAACGCGGTATTGATGTTGATTCGGCGCAGGCCAAGACCCAGCTCACGAATTTCGGCATTGCTGCTCACCGCCGCCTGCTCAATTAACTCTTTGCGGTAAGCCGGATCGTTTAACAAGGTATTAAAATGGATGTAACGCACGCCCTTATCGCCCTGCTTGTCATAGCTCAGCTTTAACTGCCAAAGCATTTCCACTAATTTGGCGCGGGGGGAACTGACGTCGTTCATTGTTCTTCCTTGCGTAATGGCTCAATTTTACGGAAAAACAGTATGGCGACGGGATATGACAATTTTATTACAAGCTGGATCGCAGGCGGTCAGACGCAAAACTGCTATAATGGCGCCTTTTAGGCGTCTGTAGATCACCTGTTCACGTCAACGGGAGCAAGCCCTACAGCCAAGCAATACAGGAACAACTGCGCAATGAGTGACAAAGATCCGAGCATCAAACCCTGGGGCGGCCGCTTTACCGAGGCAACTGACCAGTTCGTAGAGCGTTTTACGGCCTCTGTCAGCTTCGATCAGCGCCTTTACCACCACGACATCAACGGCTCGCTAGCCCACGCGGCCATGCTCGCCAAAGTCGGCGTACTCACCACCGACGAACTCAGCAAAATTCAAGAAGGCTTAGAAGAGATTCGCGCCGAAATTCTCAGCGGTCGCTTTGAGTGGTCAGTAAGCCTTGAAGACGTGCACATGAATATTGAAGCGCGGCTCACCGACAAAATCGGCATCACCGGCAAAAAACTGCACACTGGCCGCTCGCGCAACGACCAAGTTGCCACCGATATTCGTCTGTATTTGCGCGATGAATTAGCCTTAATCGTAACTGAGCTCAGCCGCCTGCAGCAGGGTTTAATTACCCTCGCCACCCGCGAAGCGCACACTATTATGCCGGGTTTCACCCACCTGCAAACTGCCCAGCCCGTTACCTTTGGCCACCACATGCTGGCGTGGAATGAAATGCTAGAGCGCGACTACAGCCGTTTTCAAGACTGCGCAGCGCGTCTCAACCAATGCCCGCTGGGCGCCGCAGCACTGGCCGGCACCACCTACCCCATCGACCGCCACTACAGCGCCGAGCTACTGGGTTTTGACCGCCCCACCGAAAACTCGCTAGATTCAGTAAGCGACCGTGACTTTGCCATTGAATTCGCCGCCGCTGCCAGCCTGTTGATGACCCATATGTCGCGCTTCAGCGAAGAACTGGTGCTATGGACCTCGGCCCAGTTCAAGTTTATTGAACTGCCCGACCGCTTCTGCACCGGCTCTTCAATAATGCCCCAAAAGAAAAACCCCGACGTGCCCGAACTTATTCGCGGCAAAGTCGGCAGAGTGAACGGTCATTTGGTCAGCTTGTTAACCCTAATGAAGTCACAGCCGCTGGCCTATAACAAAGACAACCAAGAGGACAAAGAGCCCCTCTTCGACATTATCGACACCGTGAAAGACTGCCTAAAAGCTTATGCCGATATGGTGCCTGCAATAACCGTCAACGGCGACGTAACCCGCGAAGCGGCCATGCGCGGCTTCTCTACCGCCACCGACCTCGCCGACTACTTGGTGCGCAAGGGCCTGCCCTTCCGCGACGCCCACGAAGTCGTTGGCAAATCAGTCGCTTACGGCATTGCTGAGAACAAAGACCTCTCAGAAATGAGCCTCGCTGAATTGCAGACCTTTAGCACCGATATTGAACACGACGTGTTTGATGTGCTGACCCTAGAAGGCTCTGTGAATGCCCGAGATCACATTGGTGGCACCGCGCCTAAGCAAGTACTGGCAGCGGCTGAGCGCGCGCTAGAACGGCTTAATCTGCGCGGCTAATATAGATAACCACCGAGATACTGACATTAAACACGTCTCTCGGTGGTTGCCTGTTCTAAACTTGCCGTAATACCCTGGCACCCATCGCGCTCGTCCAACAGTTACCGCGCTATATTAACGCGATGGTATCACTTCAATCTCGACCTCAATCAAACCAGAATACGTATTGCCTATCGCATTAAAGGCCGACTTTGAAAGATCAATAATACGGCCTTTCACAAAAGGCCCACGATCATTAATTCTGACCACCACGCTTTTACTATTACTGATATTGGTGACTTTCACATTGGACCCAAAGGGCAATGTTCTATGCGCCGCGGTGTTAAGCTCGTGCCTATACGGTTCACCACTCGCTGTTTTACGACTTTGATATTTATCAGCATAAAAAGACGCCATACCAGACTCCGTAAACCCGAGCCAATGACCACTGTCGTTTTGCTGAACCGTAGTACAGCCCACCGCAAGCATAATGAAACTGATAATTGTGATACGCGTCAATAAAACGACCATGTGCTAACTACTCAAGAATTTAATGATCAACACAACGAGCCGCGGCTAGTGATATAGACGACGGCGAGAATACGGCCAAAGAAAGCAATTTTAAGACAATAATATTCGCTATTTGTTAGGCCACCCAGAGAAATAAGGGCAAATCGGACGCAATACAGAAACGAGGACTAATCCTGATTAAGCCTCAGCTCTCGCTGCATTTTTTTACTCAAGCCTAAAGACACAATGCGGTGAGACTCAGCTAAATAGTATTTTAATTGTTCTTCGGAGTTTTCAAACACCTCGCATTGCTGTATCCATTTCAGCCCCCGAGAGGCCAAGTACGGCGCGGGTCGGTATCCCGGTTCGTCTTTTAATATTTCATAATTATTGTCTGACGCTTTAAACGTGAAGCCCATTTTTCCCGATTTTTGCCAGCCACCAACAGCAAACACCTTTGCGCCCACTTTCCACACATGAGAACCACCCCACTGAAGGCTGTAGTTACTGGCTGGCAACCCGCGACAAAAATCATTAAAGTCGTCGTAGCTCATTACTTTTTACTCGCATTTGGCTCCGCCATATTGCCACAAATTAAATAGTTCGCGTGCAGAAGTTTTTTAGGTGCTTTCTGGGTTTGCACCAGGAAACCACTCAATGTGCTGATCACCTTGGCGACCAATGTATATAACACGTTTACCACGTAAAAATGCAAAATAGCCTAGTACGCCAGATTGCATAGCCCGCTCTGAAAACTGTCGGTAAGACTGGCTATTATTCTGACTATCTACAATAGCGGCCTTCAAACCACGCGCATCAAAGTCTGCCGACACAGCCGGCAAACTCTCGAATGGTAATGGCACAGAAACAGCACTACCTTCGCTACTGTAAAAAGAAGTTTGCAAAGCAATGAAATTAACGTAGTAATACTCTACGCCTTGCTCAATAAGTGCTCCCACAAACTCTGGAAACGACACGTGGCCTGCATGACTAGCATGTGCGGCACTCGTAATAATATCTGCGTTCATTTATTTCTCCGTATTAGATGATGGCTATATTCCATTGGGCAAAACGCATAATGCCTCAAGAAGGGGCACCGTTTACGGCGCCCCGCTTGCTTGACTTACTATGTGTATAGGATAGATACTTCGCACACACTGCGAGATTATACATAGCGAGTCTAGATATGCGAACCAATATTGAGATAGACGACAAATTGATGAATGACGTGCTAAAAGCTACGGGCCTTAAAACCAAGAAAGACGTTGTTGAGCTTGGACTTAAGACATTGATTAGATTGAACAAGCAGGAAAACATAAAGAAACTTCGTGGCAAGTTGCAATGGTCAGGTGATCTCGATGAGATGAGAACCAACTCGTGATCATAGTGGACTCGAGCGTGTGGATTGACTATTTCTCTGGCGCGGACACACCTCAGGCAGAGAGGCTTGACAGTGTGCTTGGATTAAAACCAGTGGCTATTGGTGATTTGATTTTGACTGAAGTTTTGCAGGGCTTTAGACATGACAAAGACTACAGGGCCGCGCGAAAGGTTTTTGAAAACATTACCATTTTCGATATGCTCGGTACACAAATGGCTATAAAGAGCGCAGAGAATTTTAGAGCACTACGAAAAAAGGGCATTACCGTACGTAAGACAGCTGATGTAATTATTGCGACCTTTTGCATCGAACAGAAACTCCCTCTTCTTTTTTCGGATAAAGACTTTAGACCCTTCGTCAAACATCTCGGCTTAACGGAAGGCTGAGATACACCGGCTATTTTTCGGGGGGATTACCTGCGGCACTCATAATCATATCTACGTTCATTTATTTCTCCGTATTAAATGATGGATATCTTCCATTGGGCAAAACGCATAACGTCGGCACCGGAGGCGGCCCTGCGCGAAACAGGCTTTAGGCTATCCAGCCACGAAGTGGCTGTGGTTGATGGCTTTTTTATGTTTCATTGCTACTTATTAACTTTATTGATTTAAACCCAAAAAACACACCTATAACGCCAACAGCAAATATTGATAACTCTTTTGTATTTTTATAAATATCACCACCGCCAGTGTTTATTAGCAAGAATAGTGCATAAACTATTAAACCAAGAGACGCTGCAACTATGACTGCAGATAAGTAATCTGTTCTATGCTCATGACCACAATTAGGGCATTTTGTGGTATTGCTTACTATTCCAAATGAAACAAGGTTTTCACGATCTGTATAGTCATATTTTTCTCCACAACCTTTACAATTATCCATAATTCACTCGGAAAACGTAACGGCGCAAGCTTGCGAGCGTCCGGCGACCGTAGGGAGCGAATTTGATGGCATTGTTATACACCGTTACCTTAGTGCTGTTTTCCAAGTTTCAAAATCATCAATCAGCGCGCTATTTACAATTCTGGCGCGCCCTTCGGATACATGGATGCCTACCAAGGAATCAACACCTTGATACGTAGCCCAAACAGGGCCGCCGCTCATACCTTTGGCCGTATCAACCTCGTAATAAAACGTGGAATCATCCGGAATAGGGCGAACGATGTTACCTTCACCATATTTCAAAACTCTGCCCGGATAGCCCGCCACCTTAATTACTGGAATTTCGCTGATATTTGCAGATTTGTTGAGCCTGATTGATTCATCAACTGGAAGCGACTCATTCAGCTTCAGAAATGCGTAATCAGTTGAAAAATTCCGGTTATAGTGGCCAACCTTGCGGGCTTTTTCAATTCCACTTTTGTCTACAACGGAAGTAACCACGCTGCCATCGCTGCCTTTACATGATACTTGAACACTTACCAATTTAGTTCGCCATGAGTCGTAAAGGTTATGAGCGGCGGTAACCAGATATTGACCCTCAATAAGTGTTCCTGTTGAGTTGAATCCTGTTCGTATACCAATAAGCCGGACTGAACGTACCGTTCTTAGGTAACAAATATTTGACGGGACTTTATCTGGAAACATTTCGGCAGGCCCTTCGACACTTATAGGTACTGACGCACACGAAGCTAAGAGCAGAGACACAAGGACGCTAACGAGAGATGAATAAACTAACTTACGCATGAGCAATGAGTTCCTTGAGATGTACAGCGGTTTGTTTTGAGGCGGAGGAGCCCCAGCGACGGTCCCAGCCGCGCTGCTTATGCGCGCTGACAACAATTTTTTATGAATTTTCATTATTTTTTTTACTCACTATGTTGTAGCCAGTTTTCTTGATTCCAAAATATATACAAACTGGAATTGTTACAAGAAGCAACCGCCATTCGATCATGTAACCGACGAAGCCCACTACTAAAATCGTAAACTGCCAAGCCATCGCTGATTTTTCATCAGCCTCTATAATAGCTCCACAACTAGAACACGCGACTCTATCTTTAACGCGCAATGGCAATTTCGTCTTACATTCGGGACAGGTTCCAGTAAAGCTCATTCGCTACTCACCGAAAAACTCATAACGCCTGCATTTGCGGCTTGAGTGAACTGGCGGCTTATTTGCCGCGCAGCGCAAAGAAGATGACACTTTGCCCAAGCTCGGCAAGATACACTCATTAGAGCTGTGCTTGCTATAACATTGCCGCAGCATTATTTACTTTTCTTCCTAGAGCTATGGCTTTAAGCCCGGCAGGGATATGGATAAATAGAGGAAAAATGGCCCAACAAAAGAAAAGCCCGGCAACAATAAATATTACCCCAACACCCACTTTAGCATCATATTTTCCGAATACTCCCTTACTCGAATTCTTGTATGCATAGCCAATAAACTTTCCCGACTTAGCGTCAGTTTCACCAACTACGGTAACAAGATCATTTCGTTTAACGACCCAAGGTTCTGAGACTGTTAGTTCAATTACTTTTTTAATTCCCTGCAACTCTATTTGAACACTACGCTTTGTAATAGAGCGATATTGTTCCACTTTTCCTTCTAGCCTTTGTAGCAATTTCGTTTTCTCCATATTGTCCTAACGACCCACAAGGGTGGGTAATACGTCCCAGCCCGGCGGCTTGTGCCAGGCGATTGCTGCGCCTTGTTAGAATTATTTGTTAAGCGCCTTAGCTTTTTCAAGCTCTACCTCGGCCTCAACCTTTTCCTTTTCGGCTTTTGATGTTTCAAGCTGAATCTCTAGAAGTTCTTTTGCAGAAGCCATGAGGCTATCTAGCTTTGCTATGTATTGCGGGCCCGTAAGATAGCCATTTAGTGCGGCTTCGCACAAACGATAAGACATAGCGTGCGTGTACTGAAGTATGCTAGAAACTTCGTACATTTTAGCAATTGACTCGGTATTTTTAGATATCACACTAAATTCTGCGTCCGTTACTTTCTTATTTCCTCCTTTCAAGGTTGTAGTGAAATTTGAATCGTTCAGAAGAGCGGCTGGTCCCGGAGCTTCGAGACAACGTTTTAATGGCGGAGTTGCCCCATAATCTACAACGAAAGTTCTTTCTGCATTGCTTACCTTGGCAACTCCAGCACTCTTATCATAATCAATTCCATCGAAAGTCCCGCAGCCACTCAACGCAGCCATTACAATAATTGTCAATACCTTTTTCATATCCCTATCTCCATTGTTTGACGCGTAAAATTTCTAACGCCTGCCGCAACGGCGCCCAAATAAGCGCAGCGTTTTGGGTATCCGGCGACCGAAGGGAGCTAATTGCCGGCTATTGTTATAACGTTGGTGATATAAGCTCATATGCAGAGAGCTGACCTTCACTCGGGCACTCAACTTCACTTGCGATGAAACTAGGTATCATAAATCCTAAAATTGGTACTAAGATCATCGACATAGACGCCGAATTTCCGCGAATTTCGATGCATTTTCGCTCATCATCACTTATTGACATATCAAACTTGTACGGGGGAGAACCGCCAGCGCCGATAACTTGAAATATATTTTCACCAACTGGGACCGGCACTACTGAATACTGATTGTTTTTTAAAGCAACGACATAATTTTCTGTAGAGCCAAAGCCAGATTCAACTTTTCCGTACCACCACTTTTCACCTCTAAACACTAATACTTCGGAAAGATCACTCCCTTCGCTAGTCCAATTTGGTTCCCTATTCACATCTACAGTAGTACATCCCGCAAATAGAAAAGCCATAGAAATTAAAATTAAATATTTAAATTTCACAAGTTTTCCTCATAAGTTATAGCGCCGGTGGTAATGGGCGCCAACAGAGCGCAGCGTAGTTGGCGTCCCGTTGACCACTTGGTTATGCATGTTCCGGCCACATCCCATCCATCATTACTGGATAGGTGATTGGCTTGTAATGAGTAAATTCAATATCTCTGACGTGAGTGAAATCACTCCAGAGCAATCTCGCCCCCTTCATCCACTGAGATAGCTTAACCCGTTTTTCTATCATCTCGATTTCTTCGGGCGTGGCTTCACGCATACGTCCAACCTTGCCGTAAAGTCTCACGCCCGGCGGAGCAACAAAGCGGCCTTTTAGCAAAGACCTTAGCCAAAAGAATCGACCGGCGTTGACCGCCATGATGCAAACGTTCGGATTCTGATCGATGTTTTTACCCAAAGCCTCGGCGTAGTGATCAAAAAAGTATCCGCTCTGATCATCGCGAAGGAAAACAGTGCCAACTGGCGTGATGTGGGGTGTGCCGTCGTGGTTTACGGTTGCGATCGAGCAGTAAACAGTAGAAGCTTGGCCTTGCTCTAAAACTGACTTCACCCTCTTCCAATCATCCTTGATATTCATAGTTTCTCCATTTGTGCATAACGAGGCTGTAGATTTTCTGATTTAGCAGAACGCATGATTCCTCGCGCCTCAA